>Ga0207877_10036_pt1 | contig 264464 bp, 194 predicted proteins | sample LinPmetageLP29_FD_184046 | JGI IMG/M metagenome (GOLD analysis project Ga0207877, IMG submission 184046) | Marine viral communities from the Pacific Ocean - LP-29 (SPAdes) | ecosystem: Environmental > Aquatic > Marine > Oceanic | place: Pacific Ocean | collected 2009-08-23
TATTACGAACTAGTTAGTAGGATAGTAAGCCTATCGATTAGGTAAGGCACGACTATCTAAATACTATAGGTAACTCTTAAGAGGAGGCGGGGGCAATATATTATAATAGGAATAGAGACTAATTCTTGAAGAGAATTATAGCTAAAGGATAGGACGCCTTTTCTTATAGAAGAGGCTAACGTAATATTTGTACGGTAGGGAAGGAATCATAGGCGAGGCGGGGGCGGATCGGAGGCGAATCGCCACTGATCCGGCACGTACAACGAAGAATCTGGGAATAGCTTCAAGGAAGCCTATCCCGTAACACGATGTCGATTGCCGGTACGATATCGGCGGACTTCGAAGTTGACGGTGCCGATTGACGATATAGAAAAACAGTGCCGATATCGTATCGTCAACAGCTCTAATAATATAGCTGAGTAAATAATGAATAGGTAGAATATATTACTTTATAGACGAACTTAGAGCCTCGCAGAGGGCTATCGTGGCCTAGATGCCGTCTATGTCTACTGCCCTTATAGCGTATAACTTCCTACCGGATAGGATGTCTCCGCGAATTTCTGAGCGTCGTCCACTATCTTGGAACGTGAGGCATAATTGGGCTTACCTCTTCTTCCTCTATCCGAATACCCTAACAAGGTCGACATATTACCGAACCCAGCAAATAAGCTCGTAATACTACGAAAACGGCCTATAGCAACGGGGTATCTTCTTAAGACTGCCTACGTACTAGATTATCCAAGAAACGTAACTTACACTTGATTGTGTTTGTAATAGTTCTCTCCCGCGGCCGACGCCGTCGCCGTTTCTGGGGCTTAAATAAGCAAAGTCATATTTGAATTGCATCTTGTGACATTTCCCCTAAAAAGATTTTTGTGAGGTGCTCGTAGTTGTGAAAGTGGTACCTTTCTTACGACTATCATAAGCCTATACTATATACAAAGACAATATCACGATCGCTCGAGTACTATATTTCATAGGTTTTAAGCCCTAGAAGGCTTTTTGGCTATAGCCTTACGCATCGGCCGCTAAGACTTTATCCAGGAAGGGTGAATCGGATTCTCTTATTCCCTAGTTCTTTTAATCCCCCTCGTTGTGGACATCTTAAACTGCTTCGTTATATACTCGATAACTATAGGAGTAATGCTAACGTAATTTGGGCTATTATCCTTCCTTTAGATAATAAAGGGCTATAAGGAAAATTCAGCTCGGAGAGCTCTACTCTAATCCTTCGAAAGCACGAGCGCGTAAGGCTCTGGTATAGCTATGTTGAAGCTAACGACTTCTAGGTATACGATGACTCGGAGCTTACTTTTTACCAATTTCGGCGTTAACTCATCGAGCGTGTCGCATAGGATGACTTTGAACTGAAGTTCTCTCTCCTCTGTGGCCCTGATCATATATAAGATATGTCAGAATTTCTATCTAAGCCCTAGGGCTGCAAGGAGATTTTCTTTAGCGATATAAGCCGAGATATCAACCTTATATCAACTAGAAGTATGTTATTGAAGTAGTTGGATCTCTACGGCCTATAGAAACGAATTGTGATCGATTGTAAATAGGCCAGAAAAATCGTAGAATCTACTACTTCCTTTATTATTACTAGTCTATTTATGATAGACCTAAAGGGCGCAAATACTATACTTAAAGAAGGTAAGATTATAATCCGTTGTAATCATAGATCTTGGCTAAACCTTTTGTTAGACCTAGATATAGTAACTCGGATGGTATAAAAGTTTTATACTAAGACGATCGGTTCCGCCTAGAAAGTCTGGCTAGCTTGTAGGAAAAGTAACCCTTCTTATATAATAAGATTTACCGAAGTCTAATAACGACGATAGAAAGTATATAAGTTCGACAGCAATAAGGCAACTTATGAAAAGATATATACTAGGCCAATATTCTAAATATCTCGTAGACTTAGTATTGCACGCGAAAATCCTAGACGAAATTATGGTGTCGCGGTCTCGCTGATAGAAAATTTGAAATTTATAGTAGCCTTAATCTGTAGCGAGGAAGGTATTTTCGATGATTCATCCCTTAGAGAAGTATAGGCACCCGAAGCATTTCGTCTTTCCTGCCACCGGTTTTCAAAATTATGAAAAGACAATAAGAGATTTACGGTTAGATTTATTCTTGCTTGATAGCTTTTAGATTATGTTATTATGCCTTCTATTTAAGGGTGGTAGTTTTGTGGACACTTGCTATATTATACCTAGTCCACAATTACCCTATGGGATAGGTAGGTCACAAGCTATCTTGCGTTTTGGTGATTAGGCGTTCTATCGCTTCGTAGTTTAGAGGGTTATATTTATTCAGATCGAATCATGAGGCTATATATACAACGAGAAGATCTAGTCGGTCTTAGACCAACTTAATCGACTTGAGGATTCCTTGATGTCCTAGAAAGTAGTCTTTGTATTAGGCGATTTGAGGAACAATAGGTGGCAAAAGAGAATAATTGCTTCTATATAAGACTTGTCCAAAACTACGTTTATTATTTGAACTCTAATCCAAAACAACCAGTATGTTGTCAACTACTCTTTTAAGTATGATTTATTACTACAATCCGAATCACATTATACGGGCTATAAGTCCTCGTAGAACTAGGTATGATATATTTCGCTTTATGCTTTATTACGACCGACTATTTTATAAAGCAAGTAAGCGGCGTAAATATAGATGAAATCACTACTAAGGTTTCTGAAATTGAACTATCCTATCCCGAGAGCTATACCTATACCGTAGCTTTCGACGATATCATTTCCTTTGCCCTACCTAAACCCGGATTGGCTAGCCGAATGGAAAGAGAGAATCTGGTATATATCAGAGGATGCTATACAGTACTACTATTAGGGGCGCTCGCAATGCTTCCTATATGACGGTCTTTTCCTGGTCCTGCAAACGAGGAGAGGCATATTGCTAGCGAACGAAGTCTTACGTACCGCCGTCCTTGACAAGAGCTCCCCGAATAAGGAAACATTGTTATAGGATCGTATACGGGGGTTTCGTATTAGCGCCTGTTAAATCTAGCTAATCATAGCGAGATATATCCGGTCCTCTACGAAGCGCTCTAGGATAACCCCTTGTTTGCTCGCTTATTTATTTGTATGTTAGAAGGGACAGAAAACCTAGGAATTTAGATCGCGGGGCTATGCGCTACCGCGGAATTTGTAGAAGCATTTCACCCCTTACAAGGACTGATACATAAATTCCCGGTGGATATTAACCAAAGCAACTAGTTAGAAACGTCTTACGGCTTTTTTTTATCATTGACCTACTAGGATAGGAGATTGCAGATGAGGCAAACAAAGCTTTTTCGCTAAGGAAATAACACGCCGTGCTAAATATAGTCCTTCTATAGCTTGTATATAATAGTTGTATCGTTTTGTTATGCTATAGGTTATCAACCAGTATTAAAAATACAAGCCCAACCCTTATGCTGAAGTAGGGCGTATCAGTATTATATAACAATGCTATCAAGACATAGGTCCAACAAGGCTATCGGTTTTGCTAGCACTATTCCCTTCGGGGAAAATAGGAAAAAGGGCGGTATAGCGGCCTCCAAATAAATTAAACGCGATCTCGGGCAACGACCCCTTAGTAAATTCTTTTGCATCAACACTTAACGGCATCGCAGATTGTTCTATTCACAATAGGAGATCAAGGAGAACATATTCGGGAGCGTATCATAGATCAAATCCTAGATACTATTCGTGACTTCCTCTAATAGGCTACTTCAATACTAATTCGAATACTAGGCGATACTCCTAATAGCTTACTTAACTCTAGAGATTACTTAGGGTCTATACGCCTATTTATGTTAAAGACTTAGAGTTCTATTCGCGATTGCTATCTAGACGCCTAGACTCGTTTCCTCGCTATAAATATATACCCCGGGAATTACGCCTATTTCGTACTAGACCTTAACAATATCGACTACGTCTATAAGACTACTTATACTAATATAACTCTAATTCCTATCTACGTTCTTCGCTTATCGAAGAAGAAAATTAGTATTACTAGATAGTAAGGGCTAGATACTACAATTGCTAAGAGACTTAGAGCGATATATAATAGGTATAGAGATAACCCTCTACCTTTAGTTGATAATTTTAACTAGACTGTTGAGTACTATAGCCTACGTAATCTTCGCCCTTAAACTTCTAACGCAATATTCTTACGTACGTATCGGTCGTTTTACGTTATTTCGGTTTTGTTCTTAGTAACCTAATCGTCTATTAAGGTACTTGCTATCGGTCTTAGCTTCCGAGACCTTATACTATTATAGGGATAGAAGGAGAGAGTACGAAGTCTAAGAAGGAAAAGCATATATACGTATATATTGTCAAATATTGTCTAGAATAGTTGTCAAGGCTTCAAAAGCTTAGATTCAAATTCACCGGTAGGGCTACCTCTAACTACGACGCGTAGAGCGATATGTTAGATCTAGGCATATCAAAAGTTTAGTATTGCCTCTTTGCTTTCGTGTAACGTCAAAAGAAGTAACGTCTACTTAAAATTACTGTCAGCTTATTATAAAACAACTCTACCCTATCAACGGTTAGCGGCCTGATTCCATGCTACTAGTAGCGTGATTAGTATTATAGGTATCTGGGCCATGCTCCGGGCCATAGATAGACCCCGTTTATGCCATCCTCCTGGGCCTATATATATCCCGTTCGGCACATCCTCCGGGCCATAGATGTATCCCGTTCGGTATATACTCTAGGCCATCGATGCATCCCGTCCGGCATAGTACTACTACTATACTAAAATTACCGCCATATAGTAGCCTAATCGTAGAAATATTTTTAGCAAAAAACCCCATCTTAATATCTTACCTAGAACGTAAGTAATCCTAAAAAATCAAAACCGACATGGAGAATCTCGGAGCCTCATAGATAATACTTTAGGCAGAATATTAGAGCCCTTATAGATACCGCCTACCGACCGCGTATAGACCGCCTACCAGACCGAGTATAACGTATCCGCGTCCTTAGGTCTTAGCATCCCCTATCAAAAAAAAAAACACCCCTTTTTATAAGACTTAATTTCTACTATTTCTAGTCATCCGATCTCGCTCAAAATATAGCAGATTAAAATTTACTATCGGGCATATAACATACTAAAAAATCAGCCCAATCCGACTACTAGAAAACCTTTTAGACCTAGGGCCATGTCGGGAATAGAGTTAGAATTTATCTAGGCTATAACATGTTCTACGCAATATAATTGCCTACTAGCGCGCAAACCGTACTCATATATACAAAGAAAATAGTGGCGACCCCGCCTACCGCATATGGCGGTTCTTACTCCCTCGCTAAGAGATTCGGGAGCCCGAGATACCTCGACCTCTATCAGGTAGGTAGCCAACATTTTCTGACTCCGCTTATAGACTCCTACCTTCTTTAAGGGCGATAGTAGAGTACGCTAGACCGTGACTAGGCCGATCGACTTTCGTTCCCTGAAATGGTCTATCTGCTACTTAGGAGGCAAGATCGCCCCGTTTATATGACATTTTGGTATCGACTAATTAGGACGAGGCAGGATCGCCCCGATGATATTTAAGTATCGACCAATTAGAATTACGTGCCCTTTTTTTAAATAGAGAGGCACTTCATATAATTTGTTGTGGATATCGTAACTACCGAGATCTATATCTCTGAATTTCTTAGAAAATTCTGTTAACGAATATCAGACCCTAGTTTTTGAAAAAGCTCCGTAATGAATCCACTATCAAGCGAATTTGTATTGAGTATAGTTTACCATCTCGCTTCCCGAGATCTTAGAAACCTTTGTCTTTTCTCCAAAAGTTTTCGATCCTGGATACAACCCGTACTTTTTGTGGAATTTCGAACAAATCTAGATGAAACCGAAACCAAGACGGTGGAGAGGCTTGAGACTTTTAGCGAATCTCTTCGCGTATAACCGGATCTCTATCAGGAGTTTCGTGCTCTAGCTCTTCGGGCTAATAGTCATACCGTTGGTCTACTATAGAACGTTAAGTTAGACAACCCTAAGGTTTTCCGGCGTTAGTATTCGTCCGAACTTGGGCTATCCTAATTACGGCCCTTCGCGATTAGTCCTTCGCTATAGACAGTTTATATAGACGGCCTTATTTAGGAGGGTCCTCTCTATTTGTCAAACGAAGTAAACTTCGGTATATACTATTTCAACAAAGTTATTTGAACTACGAAGCAATGTGCAAGCTTCTACCGCTTTGCCCGTATCTATAATCTTTTGAGTATCGTAAACCTACAACGACTACTAGTCTACGCCGATATCATTTTGACGCGGCATAGATCACTAAGGCTCTTTTTCTATCGAGACACTGTCTTAAAAGTCTTACTCTAGATATTCCTTGTTCTAGTAACTATAAATATTCTAGTGGTTTCGATAACGATAGTCATAATACCGCTAATGCCAACATTTATGAACCTTAGCTCTCTTAAAATTTATTTGGCCTACTGGGGATACTCTGCTGCTGCCCCAATCATCTAGTCTACTAAGTTTCCCGCCTAAATCCGTAGCCTAGGCACGCCGTATACAAGGGAAGATATATAGGATAGCCAATCGTGAAGGGTTACCCTAGATACTTAGTAGTAGATCAATCAACTCTCCCGCCAGGTCGTACGGATGGCAGAGGAGATCCGCCTTCCAAAGTCTACTATTTAGCACCAGCGAGTGCCCATTTGTAATAGTATCGATAATTAGGTATATCCCAGAAGACTAAGCTCGTCTGGAGCAGAAAGCAAGTTTCAATTGTTAGTAAGGTCAAGCCTCGCAAACCAAAACGGTAGATACTTTATTAGACTTTACGGAGGCGTTATAATGATTCCGAAGTCACGCGCTACGAGGGTAGCGTATTAACAACGAAAACGGCAATCGCAAAATTTCATTGCCGACGGATACTCGCTATCTGATAGCGATAATTCATTTTGTCTAATGTAAATTGAAATTTTTACGGACATGGTAGTAGCATGCTATTAACTTGGTAAATCTTAGATTTGATAGACCTAGAACCTAGCATAAATACGTTATGATGCTGTCGCTAAGCGGTGCGGCTTGCAAACCAACAAGATTTGTGTCCGATTGCTTTGGGCCCTCGCGTCGACAAAGACTCCAGACGCTGAGAATCAGCTTTCCCACAATCTCGTCCTATTTTCCAGTACCATATAAGTCATCCTCTTTCTGAGTAAGTTTACGAAGACTCGGGTATCATTGGAGATACGAACGAATGAATATGTTGTGAAAACTTTACCCAGGCATGAATATCATATAATCTCCCCAGCCGAGCAGAGCTCGTTCCAAATTTGCTTGCTCGTTGCTGGCACTGCCGATGCGCTGTAATGGCATGTAGGAAAGCTCTCATCATAACTCTGGCTTCTTCTGCGGTCGTATTAAGGTTTCGTTCACACTCCCTGCTCTGCCGATCTTTCCAATCCGCACAGGGCCGGTACAGTGCCTCGAGTATACTGCGGAGAACTTGGTCAAGGTCCGAACGGCGTTCAAGATCCTCGTCGCGTTCTATATGCATAGGATGAAAGCCCTGAACGATATGAGTGGTGTGTTCTTCTAGAGCTATCGTGGCCACCTCTCGACGACGTGCAGCACCAACCGACGAGCAAAGAAGCGCAGCAAGTGGGTCTTTGACAATACCCCAGCGACGATTTGACGGATTGCTCGAACATTGACAAGAGATCATTATTGGTGGTTTGAACCGGCGAAGAAACTTGACAGTAAGTTTGAAAACTTCGTTGGATAATCGAAGCTTTTCAGTCTTCTCCATGTCGTTCATATCCCGATCCGTCAACAAAGGAAACGCGTCAATGATGATTATATCCCTCATCGTGAGGCCACAAGATCCCAACATCTGTTGTAGCCATCTCAATGTAGGTGAATTTTGAATCATATGGTCCCATGGTAGATGGTCCCAGCCACTGGGATTGAGCAACAGGATAGCTGGAAAGTTCAATATTCCACAGAGTAATGTAATGTAGTTGGACAGGCCTTCTCCATCCCAACCTTCCCTCTCCCAGAGGTCTCGCGCGTCCTGAAAGAAGGAGTGGTTTGGCGATAGTCGCAATAGGTTTTTGCGTCTTTCTAGATTCGGGAGAAGGTGATCACGTATGAGAGTTTCCAATTGCGTTGGCTCTTGCTCAGTATTGTCGGTGTTCAGAAAAGGGTTGATACCACTTAGGGGGGTTGATTCGTGAGGCAAGGCATTCCCTCTGAGTGAAAGAGACGAAAAGGCTTCCATCAAGGAGCCATCGACTGATCGTGTTGATTGTTCCATCTTGGGGCGCAGTGGAACGGCTCTTTTGGCTTTGAAGTAAAGAGTTTGAAATATGAAGAGTAGGCGTGTGATGTGGAAGAAAACTACATTTATATAAGGCATGACAGGCAAAGAGACAAAGGTGAAAACATCCACGAATCCGAGACGTGTAGAGCTCATGGCCTACCCCAGCTTCAAGCGGGGGTGTGGGGGTTAAGGTTCAAAGAAGGACGGGATGATCCCCAGATACGACGTAGGATGTAGCAGGATGTTCTGGTTATAGTGACATTCCCGGGGTGAATTAGCCGGATTGGTAGGCTATCATTGCTGGTCCTGGAGTTGATTGCGGGGAAAAGAGCTAGGGCTTGCCTTGGCGGGTGAGGGCTAGCAGGATGTAGGTGTGATGCTTCCTAGTTGCATGTGGCTTAGTGTGTAAAACGGCCTTTGGATAATTCAAAGCGATTTACTTGTTGATATAATGCATTTCCTTGGGAACGAGCGAATAGCTGCCGCCTTGAGGAAGATAAGGTAGGACTACTCTGCAAGTACCATAGCTCCCACAGACTATTCACATCTAGGACAGCAACGGGCCAGGATAATCTGCCTTGCATTTACCCGAATTGCAGGAAAGTCTGTCGATTGACCTAGGGATAGAGCTGATGCTGCGTTTATGGGATTGAGTCTATGCTCATTCTTGCATCCTCGTGCCAGGTGGCGGGAAAGATCTATAGAAAGCACGACACCTGATATGCGGGAAATTCGCCTTCCACCAATAGATCGGCTTCACGTACCCAGTCTCAGTCTGCTTCCAGAAAAGGAACGGAAGCTGGGCACCAGATGTGACGGCTCCCTTTTATCAGTGGAGCCAGGAATCATCGGGTGCAGCTAGATCTAGTTTGTACATAACCTGAATCTACACTATAATACAGGACGCTACCTTTGTAGCATCAATGGCCTGCTAGCAAGCTACTAAGGTATCGGGACAACTCAGTGACAACAGCGTCATCCACACCATCCGTCCCGCCAAGACCTTGTTGCAGAAATTCAGACCAGCGCTGAAGGGATATTTCATGCAGTTTTTGCCCATTCAGGACCTGTTGCACTCGACTTGCTTGGTCAGAAGCAGCAGAGACATCCGCTGAGACCGAGATATTGCTTTCGATGATGGCACCGTGTTTCAAACGGAGGAATGCACGGGTCTGGACTCGATCTTAGTCTCTATCAGTGTATACGATCTGCGAAAACTTACCGAGGGAGGAAGAGAAGAAGGTAGTCGGGGTCGTTCACGAGGATCATCCTCGGTGGGATACGTCGAAAATGTGAATTGCGGCGTTTGAGTGTACTTCCACTCTAAGGAACGCAACTCTGCAATTCCTTTAGCGATACCCGGTTCCTGTTGTTGCACCTCTCCCACTGTGCCCGCAACCCAAGTATCTCCGGCAAAGATCTCTGGCTCATTTGCGAGAGCACGGCGTGCCCGAAGCACAGCGTCAGAGTCAACGCCGTATAACTGGGCAAATTCTTCGATTACGCTGTCTATCACGCCCTGTATCGAGAAATACGAATCGGCCAGCGCACTCGAAATATTGCCCACGGGTGATCGTACACTTTCAACGCCCTTGGCTTGGATATAGTCGCGGGCTGGTGATCGTAGGAACCGGCCGAGATCATGGATATTAGGCGAGTCCAGCAAGCAGGTACCATGATGCAAGGCTCGGTGGCGGGTGAGCTTGAAGGCTGACCCGGAGACCTTCCGAGTCGGAGGTTCATTGAGATTGACGTTCGTTTCCTCGGGCGCCATGACGATATCGTGGCGCTCATTCACGCTCGTATCAACTGCACCGACGCGGTGCAGCGCACGAACCACCATCTCCGCGTGCTTGTTCCGCGTGAAAGATGTGCGCGGAGAGATGACACTATAATTGAGATTGCCCTCATCGTGGAAGACAGCTCCACCTCCAGATCGTCGGCGAACATAGAGAGCTCCGCCGTCCTGTCCGCTCGGCCGACGATCATTGTAGAGGGTGCGGAGATCCGTCTCCAGCCAGGGATTCTGATTTCGACCAATCACCACGCATGGCTGGTTGATGTACAGAAAAACGATGTTCGAGTCAGCGGGCGCGTTTTCCAGCAGGAAATGCTCGATTGAAAGGTTCACGTAAGGGTCGTGTGAGAGCGATTGGTAGATCTGGTGTCGGGAAGCATCGCGACGGACGAGCTCGGCGAAACGCGAGGAGGAATTGTGACGGGCCCAGCTCCTAATGCCACAGACAATAGTACTAGCGCGCCATGGCGAGGACCAGCATCGTCTAGCGAGCATTGGGGAGCATGGAGCATGGAGCAAGGAGTGTACAAATCAATCAATAGTCGATCATCAAAATGCGGCCGATAGTCGGATGCACTAAACCCGGATAGGAAATCACCGATGAGTCGATTTTCTGCCTTTTTCTTTTTTCTGTTTGAGTCAACGTCAACTTGGTCTTGTGTGACGTTCTTTTTGTCAATTGATTCCGGGCTTTGACACTTTCTCTTCTATTCTTACTTTATCCGGCTTTGAGACCGCACACCGTTCATCATGTCGACGTGGGGTGAACATTTCCGAGTCACCACGTAAGTTGCCCCTCCACGCCAAACATATTCCACCCCGTCTGATCTCCTCCAGCTATGGCGAATCGCACTGCCGCTCTGTCGGCTGTATCGTCGACGGCTGCCCTCCCGGTATGCAGCTCACCGAGGACGATATCCAGCCCCAGATGACCCGCCGCCGTCCCGGCCAGAGCGCCTTGACAACCCCGCGCGATGAGAAGGATCGCGTCGAGATCCAGTCGGGCACAGAGTTCGGCATTACACTGGGCACTCCAATTGGAATCATGGTCCGCAATCAAGATCAGCGGCCCAAGGACTACGGTGGCAGCACAATGGACCTGTACCCGCGTCCCAGCCATGCCGACTTCACCTACCTCGAGAAGTACGGCGTCAAGGCCAGCAGTGGTGGTGGCCGCAGCAGTGCCCGTGAGACCATCGGTAAGCATGCAGCTATCCAGCACTCCCATCCTTTGAATCTGACAGTTGCCACTAGGCCGTGTCGCCGCCGGCGCCATCGCCGAGAAATACCTGAAGCTGTCGCACGGCGTCGAGATCGTGGCCTTCGTCTCATCCGTCGGCAACGAGTACCTTTTCCCCCCGACCCCTGAGCACCCCACCGCCTCCACCAACCCCGAGTACCTCAAGCTTCTCGAGAGCATCGACCGGACCACCGTCGACAAGTTCGCGCCAATCCGGTGCCCCGACGAGGAGGCCGGCGCGCGGATGACCAAAGTGATCGAGAAGTTCCGCGACAACCACGACAGCATCGGCGGGACCGTAACCTGCGTGATCCGCAACGTGCCCGTCGGGCTAGGCGAGCCATGCTTCGACAAGCTGGAAGCCAAGCTGGGCCACGCGATGCTTAGCATCCCCGCCACCAAGGGCTTCGAGATCGGCTCAGGTTTCGGCGGCTGCGAGGTTCCCGGATCCATTCACAACGACCCCTTCGTCGTCTCTGCCTCCGGCGAAGGCCAACGCCTCACCACCAAGACCAATAACTCCGGCGGTATCCAGGGCGGTATCTCCAACGGCGCCTCGATCTACTTCCGTGTCGCCTTCAAGCCGCCTGCCACTATCGGCCAGGCCCAGACCACCGCCACCTACGGCTTTGAAGAGGGTACCCTGGAGGCCAAGGGCCGTCATGACCCCTGCGTCGTGCCCCGCGCTGTCCCTATCGTCGAGGCTATGTCTTCGTTGGTAATCATGGATGCGCTGATGGCTCAATACGCTCGCGAAAGTGCGAAGAACCTTCTCCCGCGTCTGCCTACTACTCTGCCCACGAAGCCGGCTACTGCGCCTGCATCATAGGTCTGTGGCTGGAGAGATTAAAAAGCATGATTCGTGGTGTAGCATGGAGGGACCGTGGAATTTTCTATAGATATCATTATTTTCCTTTTTTTTTTTGCCGATATCTGTACATCTGGATACTACGCTTTCCGGGGTCTTATATAACCTTGGTATCAGATACAAAAATGTTGAATGAGATGCATGAGCAATGATTATGAGAATTGCGTGCTGTCAAGTATACCCAATCCATGCTTTCTGAAACAGTTTCTGTTGGAGCATGCCCGGGCGTTTCTAGGTGTAATTGGCCCTGGGACTTTTCGAAAGGTGTTCCGAGATAGTAATTCGATCAGTCGTGACTTGAGAGAAGACCACTTTGGTAAAACGAATCCGGGGAGCCCTGGAGGTCAACAGCGCCGTTCGACGGCTATGTTTTGGCTTCCCGTAAGTTAACTAACTAGTTGACTAACGACAAAGCTAACCAATCCTCGACCTCTCCCAACCAACTAACTACTCAATTAGTTACTCCTCCCAGGAGACCTGATAGTCGTGAATACCTACTAGCCCTTCTCTTCAACCCGCCAATGAGTATCCTATGTAGGTTCTCTTGATATCTAGGACTAATTAATCTTTACTCCGACATGATAGTAATACATATGATCAAAAGAAGTAGAAGGCTTCATTCATAGCTACCGGACTGGTCTAACAGAAAATAAAATCAGAAAAGTTAATTTTATGCACTGAAGTTCGTCTACCTAGACCAAGCACATCCACCCACTCCTCAAAATGGCACTGACGCTGAAGCAACGCCGGAAAACTTGTCAAAATGAAAACATCCCAGAAATACAAACCCCAAGTACACATAAACGGCACCATGGATATGGAACGAAAAGAAAAGGGTTCCAAAATGTACAAATGATAACGTCAAATGGCTTGTGTACAGATCCTCCCACGATTCACCTAGAATTGACGGCGAAGAGGTAATGAAAATACAATGCAAAACTAGTTACTCACTCGACGAGTACTAGGCGCATTACTGAGACTGCGCTCGGAGACATCATCCATATCCGAAGCATTGACGACTCTGAGCTTCTCCCGGGGCGCGGAGTAAGTCGTCTGAACGCGACGGTCTTCGTCCCAGCTCTCGTCACAGGTATCGTCGTCGCCGAGCCATCCTGGAGCATTGAGGAAGATATCATCGCGAGTAGATCGGGGTGTTTGGAAAATACCATCTGATGTTCTCTTCTTAGCGATCCAGTCTTTGGCGCTTTTGCGGCGGAAAAGCTCGGCGGAGGCGCTGACGGCTCGGCGGGGAGTGCTGGTGCCACTGTCGGGACCCCTGCTCGGTACCATGACGGTGCTTCGACGGTCAATGCCGGAGGCGAGAGGGGCGGCTTCGGGCTCGGCTTCGCTTGTGCCATGGCGGGTGAGTGTCAGGGCGCGGCGGACACTTTGGAAGATGCCTTCTGAGAATTGGGTTTTTGAGGAGGGCGAGAGTTTTGAGGGCGAGGATTCGACGGGGGTCAATGCATCTGCGTCGTGGAGGAGAGACTGGTTCTCTGCGCGGTGTTGGGAGAGGCTGGTGTGAGCGGTTGAGTAGGAGTCTGTCGAGAAGGAGTTCTCGGATCGTGCGGCCACGCCGTCCATGTCGCTTTGTGTTGTGTCACGACTATGACCCGGATCTAGTTGATCAATAGAGCGACCAGCACTACTTGCCCAGCTCAATGGCCGGTCGACGAGAATCCCTCGTGCTTTTGGTACCAGACCCGTGGGTTTGTTGGATGAGAATGAAAATGACGAAGCTTCTGACAAGTTGCTGAGTGTTCGTTCACTCTTTGTCGGGGAGACTCGTCCTGCATCAGCCCCAATGTCTTTCCGACGACTGTAAAAGGGACCTAAACCAACGCCAAAGATCGTACTGTGGGGAGTAGCAAATTGGGTGTCTGAAAGTAGTTCCTCGGCCCCAACTTCAGTTTTCTCCCTAGCGGGAATAGTTGCGGGAATAGTTGCCATAAGACGTTCCCGAAAAATGGCTTCGTCTTCCTCGCGCTCATCGATGGGATGTATATCACTCGTGGTGTCATGACGGCGGAACTCTGTGTACCCAGAATGTCGGTAAGGACGTTGCTGGCTGAATGGCCGACTTGTTTTGGTCGGACTCGTGTCCATGAGCAACCCCGTCCTCTCTGCAGATCTATCGCTCTGCTCGCTCCGGGAAGCCCGCGGGGTGGAACTGCGATTCCCTAAGCACGGGGACGTGGCGGCGGAATCATGCTTCTCACTCATCTGTGAGCTGCGGATACTGCTTGCTTGGAAATGATCATCACCTCCCCAGAAGTGGGCTCGCTCAGCGCCCAGAGCCAACTCTCGTAGTTGAGAGTCCCGCTGACCCCTGACCCGGCGTTTTTGACGATGTCTCCATGCACATATCGCGGCAATGATGGCAATCGGCAGAAGAAGACCCAAGCCGACTCCCAGCCCGGCTTTCTGGCCCGACGAAAGGCTATTGCCGTGCGACTTCGACGCCGCGGTAGTTGAAGCTGAAGGGTTGGTGTAAGTTCTGACCCAGCTGCCCGAAGTCGTGTTGTAGAGATAAATCTGGAAGTTTCGCTGGATGGAGGCCATAGACCTCTTCGACGATTGTTTTGGAATGGCATATCCACCAGCAATCATCAACACATCCCCAGAGAGCATGGCTGCAGAATGACCAAAGAGTCCAGTCCCCTCGGCAATTCCAGCCTCAGAGGACGATGACGGGATCGACCAGGCCCATTCGCTCACACCACCGTATTCTTCCCCGACTTCCAAAACCGCGAATTGGGGGTCAGCAGGGATAGAGGTATCTCCCACCCAGCCTCCAATTACGTAGATTTTCTTTCCATCATTAGAAAGGACAGCGGCATGGCCCGAGCGAGGTTCCACAGCGGCCTGAGTTCGCACTGTCAATTCCGTCCTGGATCTTGCCTCCGAATTGACATTCACGAAGCTCCAGCTTTCCTGTGGCACGGAGAATATGGCAAGCTGAGACATATTGAGGAAGGCCTCTCGAGTATGCCCACCGATGAAGAGAAAATCCTGCTGCTTCTCTGTCGAGACAAGTGAAGAAGTGGCCGGTAGGGAAACGACGACCATTCCAGCCTCGGGGACAGGAGGTGCGCGGTGCCCAATGGTGGTCGCATCGTATTTGGAGATATTCTGGGAAGTAGGGCCCAGGAGTACCATGGATTGGGAGTAGTCTGCCGCAGATACCCATGTCTGGTCCGTACTATTTGCGAGTGGACACATGCCACCAAAGGTATACATGGAGCTTTCAGTCGCGTCGCTAGATGCAAAGGTAAACCCGGCGGCCAGGTAGTTTGGATTTGACTGCCCCTCTCCTGTATTTACCGATAGCTGCTCCCAGGACCCATTGCCGGTTGAGCTGGTGTTGTCGGGTCGGAATCGCCATAGTGACTGGTCGGACGCATTGTGACAATCTCCTGCGTAGACCGAGAGAACGCCTTGGTCATCTATTACCGGAATAAACGCGGAAGCCTGTTCGTTGCTTTTGAACGGAGTCTCCTCGAGCAAGGCGTGGAGGGAGGGGTTGCTCGTATCGACACTGGCGGAGATATTCAAGGACAGGAACTCGGTCTTGCCTGTTGAGCTGCTAGGTTGGAGAAGGTAGGCGAGGGAGTTGTTGTATTGAGGAGCGAGGAAGAGGGAGGATGGCGTGTATGGAATGGCAGCGGCGGGCTGAACAAGCAGTAGAAGCGCAAATAGGCCGAGTGGGCTCCCCTTTGAACGGGGATTCATAGTGCGCGTGTTGGATCGCAATCTGAGACAAGATCAAACGAAGGGATGCATTCCAGGATCGGCGAGCATGGTGCCATGCGGCAGTCAGATTTGTTCAAAACGACGTCTAAAGTAGAATTGTTTAAGCTTCAGCGGTGACAACAGAACGATGAGAAAGTACGAGGTGATGTTTGTGTTCATCACGGGTAAACATTGGAGACTATGAGAGCTTCGACCCTTTTTGACCAAGTGGAACCAATCAAACACATCTCTACAGCCAATGCGGAGCGTTTCCAAGCTCTCGACAAAGAAAAATAAGGCAAATAGATTCCCGAGAACTACATTGGCGATCAACCGGTTGCGCGGGCAACCAGCGACGCGTATCCTGTGCGATCACATCTCCAGTCATCTGCGCACTCTACAGCGAATATTTTCTAGCGCAGATAATTGACAACTATCATATAGAATTCTAGTTATACTTTCTATATCATCTTTCGCATCTACTACTAGAGGTCCACGTGGGGATGACTTCCCTTTAAGACTTCTGTTTTCGATCTACATTTCATCGACGCTACGATCTACGATCTCCACTCTCGATATGGTCTGTGAGAGAACGTTATCTGCCTACGAGTACTCGGTTATCGGGGACCTCGGGACTCAACACCATGAACGATAAAGTTACAACAAAGTCGAAGCCATTGGATGACTTTTCCAGGGGCACACTGAAAGGCGGGAAGATAGTTGGTCTTAGCGATATTTCCCTAACTGCCTTGTCAATCATGTCTTCTCTCAGAGTCTTCTAATTAATCGCTGTCGAACATATCTCACACGTTGTCTTGTAATGTCTGATCTACGTCTCCTCCGGGCCCGGGACTGGCCATGTCCAATATAAGAACAATTAATCATTATCCTCTAATGAGGCATAGCGAGGACTAAGAACCCTATATGATAAACCCTAAACAAGGGTTTCTTCTCGTTGGATCTTGTTCGTTCTGTTCCGTCTTAATATAGAGCCGAGACTGGTGTCGAGCTAAACTCATCGACCCCTTCTAACCTACGGAAATCCAATATTCTACAGAGGTATTCAAAGAACGCTATGATGGTCTGTAAAATCCCGCATAGCAAAAACAGTGGAAAGCGGCAACAGGAAGTTGGTGGCTGCGGAGGACCAATCGAAAAGACCTCGCCCCTCAGCCACAGAACAGAGCACATCGCCTCAGCTTCCCCGAGCTCTCACAATCCCATGACTTTACCATCGGGAATTCACCAATATGGTCAAGAAGCCAAAGTCAATGACCAGTATAATCTTTAGTGGATCTAGACCGGTCAAGAACCACGGTTCGAGCGCCCAAACGAGCACGTTGCCACGCCAACTCAACCGAATCAGCCCACAACGGGAGCTGGGCTCCTTTCGTGCCGTGTTACATGACAGCTTTACTGGTAAGTGTCCAATAGTTCAAAGTCCTGTGTAGCCGGTTCGCGGCATACCAATCACAACCGGCTTGGCTGGTTATTATCCCAACCAACCACCAACCTCGACAGGAGGCAAGTAGCCACATTCGGCCTGAAGGGTGAGCTTGTCTGGATTGACACCTGGTATTGCGCAGGAGGTATGCGAAAGTCGGTTTTGGACTGGCTTGGAATTGACTCTGCTCCTGCTGGTGGGATTGTAATGCCACTTGCGTTGACCAAACACTTGAATTGCGCTGTTTAGTGAGCTGCTTAGAACCATGCGTAGCGTCGCATGTTTTTGTGATGTGCGAATGTGCCTGTGCAAGGATGTTTAAGCGGGTATGCAGGTCGACCCGAGACTTGAACTCATCCGACTAGCTGCTGCATGAGTGATCAAGTATCTCCGATAACTGTGACTGCGATGATTTGATGGATATTCTCAAAGTCTATACCAGGTCTTATATTATAAGTCCTTGCGTTGGAGTGATTGTCTTGGAATCAAACCACAGCTCTGGACCATTGTCCTTTTCCGGTTAGAAGAATCCTGCAGGGGAGCGCGAGAGGGGAAAACGAAAAGCAAAACTCAAACCCTCCGCCACCTACCCTGAGAGCATGAGGTATAGTAGAAGCAAATATTGATCCTCGAGACCCGGGGTTGGCATGCACCTACTCGAAACAGTCCCCGTTTCCAGTTCTGACTGCCTCTATGCAGGCGCTCAGGCCATTCTCAGCGCCAAACAAATAGAATGTATGCTCTTCGTCGCGAGCACTAGTAACCCTTGTTCAATATTCCGGCAACTTTGCATCTGAAGCTTATGAGTTTTGACGTTCTATCAGAGTTCAGATTAGTATAACTGCTGAATTCCTCTTTCGGATGCGGGCAGCACCTTCTCTACTTCGATTATTATCTCCCTTGTTCGGTGCGTCTGTCGATGGTAACTAGTTGGAGGAAAGTATGGTGCTAGCTCCTTGTTCTATAGTTCTACCCCTGTTGTCTAGTCGGATGCAGGCAATGTTTCTCATCACGAAAAATAAGGCATGGATTTGGGAATTCACCCGAGCCATGTGGCAAGTGAATTACAACAATATGCGTTGATATCCAAAAGGGTTTACTTCCGGAGCGAGGTGTGATGAGAAGAGCCCGTGGCAAAATGAACGCCATGGTATCCCAGATAGAGCCATCTACATATCCAAAATCAACCATGACCGCCTAAATCACGAGGGAATTACCACATGGCTGGCTATCACAAGCAGTCAATTCCTCCTAGCACGCTTCGGAGAATTTAGGGTGTCAGCTTTCTCGTTTATTGGTTACGGAACATGTCAAAGATGCCCAATGTCAGCGCCTTCTAAAGTTAAATGGACATGTCGAGGCTAAGCTTCAAAGGTATATCAGAAATGTCGATTTTACCAAACAATATGGTCCTCGTAATGGAATAGTTACAATAACTTAGCAGTGGTAGCCAGTGCTTACTACCACGCGTTACTTGGACTTCCCACTCAGATACTTTCCTAACCCCGATCTTCATCATTACACAGCATCTACACCGTCCAGCCCCGGATTAAATGGATCTCTCATCATTCTACCCCTCTCGATAGCGTGCCACCATAAGTGACGAGAAACGCCACCGTGCCTCGCACCGTGTATCCTGACCTGACAGATTTGCAATCGGGCGCAAGGGACCTCGGTACAGAGTAGTAAGAAGACAATATGTGGCACCGGCCCAGCGCGCTGGAAAGAGGCAAGGCGGTTACCCCTTGTGTTACATAGCAGAAGGATTAACAAGAGCAGGCATGCCGACTACTGCAGATCCGGGGCTGTTCTGCGCTCGCTTGAATGATTCGCCATAGCCAAGGACATCCGTGTGCATTGATCGCCGCCGTGCGCACGAGGTGTTCAAGACCTGGGACCGTTGCCATAACATTACCCTGGAAGCCATGTGGTTAAGGACTGGTCAGATAGCACAGGCATGGACCTTGGGTTGAGCGAACCGAACATGCGATGATCCTACGAATGTTTCCAAGATTCTCCGGGGTGGTTTAGGCCTTTGCATCGGAGCCAATGAGGTGCAGCACAACTAACTGGCCCTGCGTCCGGGGAACCGGTACGGGCGATTGGAAGCGACGGAAATTCATTTGCGGGGTTCGGTGATTTAGTGCTGGAGATGGTTGAGCTAGGGATGGATGCGCTAAAGGTCTGGAGTACAGACGATTCTGAGTGGGTGAGAACCTGCATTAGAGCTAGTTCCAAACCCCGGGAAGTTTGGCCTGTTGAGTCCCGACTTTGAATTCGTGTCCCAGTGGTTGGTCTACTGTAATGAACACTGGGATCTGTGTTTCCTATTGAACATAGGTGAGAGTCGATGTTGAACTCGATAATGCGTGATTAGGGTAGGTCCGCTATCAAAATGGATTCCCCAGAACCAAAGTTACGCCTAAGTCAAAAAAGAGGTGTGGGCCATCTCAGTTGACCTGTGCGCTAGATCTGGGCCCTCTTGGCTGAATGCGATGTCGGTGCTAGGTGCTTTACGTTGAATCCATGGCCCGGGAAAACGAACCTATCCTTTGGTAAGCGACGTGCTTTTTTGTTCGCCTTCCTCCTTCAGCTGGATATACATCCTGAGGTGATGAGACGAGAAAAAGTAAGAAGCTGGAAAATGAAGGCTAATTAGGGGCCCAGACCCTGGCGTGACGTAATCTAGATTTGACCACGTTGGGAATTTGCTCGTTGTGCACGGACTACGCTCGGGCGTCGACAGGATGGCACATACATACTTCGATGCCGAAACAGCATCGTGCAGCATGTCTCTCGGCGGGTTTATATCGAGGGGGATAGGTCCCGTCTTGTATAGCCGTGTATCCTAGCTGTCTGGCATAAGAAGCTAGTGCAACACCGGGGCTTCCTTTACGAGCCGTGTCAAGAGCACTATACTATAAAAGTCCCACCGGGCTCGCTGGTTCGGGCGAAACGTTAGCGTAGACTAGCATCGGGCATCAGAAGGCAAAAGCCTGTTAGAGTAGAACCCCACGGTCGAGCTATGGCAGCGACTGGGCACAGACGGTCGTGCGCTCCCAGACAGTAGGTTTGAAGTTAGTTTCCAGTCTCTACGTTGCCCGACTTGAGCAGCGACATTAGTGTAGACGAATTAGAGATATGTCAAAGTCGGTGGCAACTAAATCGAGTATGATGGCTATATCGTACATATTCAGACAAGTGGACCAGTCAATTGAAAGGCACCGATCCATGGACCCCGCCTTCAGATACTGAGCAGTAGTATCAACCAGAATGGACTAGAAAAGTAGACTTTCGACCAAACGGGTATAGCCCAACCGTAGACTGAACCCTTTGGACTCGGCATCTCTTGAAGAATCCGCCACACTCTATCTCATAGTAAAAGAGATGAAAAGGTAAAGAAGGAACAAAAAGTTGAAATTCTATGCAAACAGACAAAAGGCACACGGACCACCCGGAATTTCGGCCGAAGACGCTTAGCCCCACGACATTTCTATAATTACATAAATTACGGGTAATTTGGGGTGATGAACCGTCGTCGACTGTAATGATTTCCTCCCCGTCGTCATTGGTATTTCGTGCCTCTTCCCTTGGCATCCGATCTTCGCTCTGCCCTATTACCCACCCAACCTCCCTTTCACTTCTCTTTTCCTCTCCTTTCTTCGGGTTCTTTTCTTTTTCTTTTCGGACATTCCTTCTCCAAAATTGTTCATTCGATAATCCCCTCCGAACCCGCTACCCGCCCCCCTCGCGAACGTGGTCTCCGAGACCCACGCCGCTGTATTATAGCATCACCTACCGTCTGCGCTCCTTTCTCGACTCCCGTGCATCCCACACACGTGGGAGCAACCGAGTCCCTCGTGCAGTAGCAGGTCTACCTCGATTGCATTTCCCCTAGGTCGGCCTGTTGTCAGGTACACCAGCCCTCAATCCTCGTCCGAGTCCCCATCCCGAAAGTAATGCCGGCTCCTTCGTGCGTCTCAATCGAGCTCCTCACCGGCCTTCCGTGAACATATTCCAAGATCATCGGATAGGAAGCTAGAGGAGAATGATCAACGGCAACCTTGGTACCGTTGGCTCGAACACTTGAATCTTTTCTTTTTCTCTGCAAAAAAAAAAAGGCCCGTATAATAGAAAAGGATGAAAATGACGGATCCTCGATCTTCAATAGCTGGCCTGAAAGAAGCGGATCAGCCGATGACTTGGAATGCCCCTGTCTCAGGAGATCCCAGGCTGGATCTCAACCAGGCCGACGAGGCGTTGCAGGCGGTGTCTGCATCAAACGACACGTCCGACCCCGGTCGACAAAACGCAAACAAGCAATCTGCCAGAGCCCCCTTGACTCCTGACATCGGCGAAGCACAAGCGACCCTCCGTCAAGCGTTTCCCCACGTCTACTCCTCCAGGATCCCCTCGGCCCGCTCGTCCACCAGCTCGCTGCAGGCACTCAACGAAAACGTAGTGGTCGATGCCCGGTCGGGAAATGGCAGTATTGGACGGGGTCCTCGGGGACCATCTCGGCAGTCGGACAGCCAAGCTGAATACCCCGTCTACCCCGACCAGTCCTATGCTTCGTTACAGTCTCAAATCCACCCGACCTGGCAGCCACCACATCTACGACCGCGCAGTTCCTGTGGGTCACAGATCGAATCGGCTTCTCGGGTTAATCCTCGCGCTGCTCGTACGGCCGGCAACACCCCGGTGTCAAGCCCAGGGCTGTTCTCAATGAGGAGCCCTCGGACCCCAACACATGCCTCCGATTCCGAGGGTTCGCTCGGAAGCCCCTACCTTCACCCCACACACCTGCAACCGCCAAAGGAAACACACACTGTCGAGGTGGAGCGAGACACCATCACTGGCAACAAGCTTGTGAACCAGTACGAGATCCTCGAGGAGCTTGGACGGGGTGAACACGGCAAAGTGAAGCTGGGAAGACACGTTACTACCAGGCAAAAGGTTGCCATCAAGATTGTTCAACGGTACTCCAAGCGCCGCCGATTAGGCCGGCTGGGTAACCCAGAGGACAAGGTCAAGAAAGAGGTGGCTATTCTCAAAAAGGCACGGCATCCCAATGTCGTCAGTCTGCTCGAGGTCATCGATGACCCGAATCAACAAAAAGTCTACATAGTGTTGGAATACGTTGAGAACGGTGAGATTGTTTGGCGGAAGAAGGGCTTACGGGAGATTGTCCATGTCGACAAGCTACGGCTTGAACGCGAGAAGGCTGGAATCCCTGATACTCCGGCCTTCTTGCAGGAGAGCCAACAGTTCATCCGGACCGCTCAACATCTGCGTCGCCAGCGAGAAAGGGCACGAGAGCGGGTCGAAGCGCAGGCCGCGGACGCGCAGAAAGGGCCGATTCCCGGCTGGAGTTTGGAACACGGTGCCGAGTCATCGGATGAGGATGACGAGGACTTAGGGCTGGCTATGCGGAGATCGTCCACCCGCTCTGTTGCCGTTACCGACGATTACTCTCCCAGCCAGTCTGTCCAGGATGAACTCGCCGCCATTGAGGGTAGTATGTACGGTGCCTACACCGATTATCCTTTTGAGCGGCGGTTCAGCACAGCTTCTAGCAGCTTTGGCTATGCTCCGTCTGAGCCGGAGTGGTCTGCAGATGGGGATGACTTGTCGTATGTCCCTTGTCTGACTATCAACGAAGCGCGTAGTGCATTCCGAGATTCCGTCCTCGGGTTGGAGTATCTCCACTACCAGGGTATCATTCATCGGGACATCAAGCCTGCCAACCTGCTTGTCACCAGCAGTCATCGTGTCAAGATCTCTGATTTTGGTGTCTCGTACTTGGGACGGCCCATGCGCGACGAAGAAGAAGAGCAATTGGAGGCGACCGACGCGACCGAGCTGGATGATGCCCGTGAGTTGTCCAAGACAGTTGGTACCCCGGCTTTCTACGCTCCCGAACTGTGCTACACTGGCGACGACTTTGTTCAGACCATTGGCTCTATACCTAAAATTACTGGCGCCATCGATGTGTGGTCTCTGGGAGTCACATTATACGGGATGATCTTTGGCCGTCTCCCCTTTCTATCGGATGATGAATACAGCATGTTCCAGACCATTGTCAAGAAAGAGGTATTCATCCCGCGCAAGCGCCTTGTGCCAGTCAAGGACGAGTCAACCGACGGGCTTCAGAAGTTCTGCCGTGACCCCGGTGAACTTGTGTACGAGGACATTGATGATGAGCTGTACGATCTACTGCGACGGTTACTGACGAAGGACCCAGTCAGGCGTATCACGTTGAAGGAGATCAAGCATCACCCCTGGACCTTGCATGGTCTGCCCAACCACCGTGCTTGGGTGGAAGAGTCAGATCCCGCTTATCAAAGCAAGGGCAAGAGGATCGAGGTCTCGAATGAGGAGGTTACCAGCGCTGTCAGCAAAGTGCCTTTCATTCAGCGTGTTCGATCCAACGTGGCCAAGTGGTTCTCTGGTCGTTCCTCAAAGGACAAAGAACCTCGCAAGCGCAACTCGATGAATTCCTCGGATACGCTGTCTTCGATGTCGAGCACCAGCACATTTGGAAAGTCCTCGCGCGACGGTCGTCAATCCAGCTTACGAGGGGACGAAGATATCTTCCGGACATCCAAGTTTGGAGGCCAAGGCGAGCATCCGCTGGCCCAGAGCGTCACTGCAAGCCCAATAAACAAACAAAGCTGGTCCACGTCCTACTTCCCTACGGTACCGGCTCCCGAGACCAAGCCTGCTCCGGCCCTAGGTCCCGTCCCGACTGTGACACGGCCGGCTCCTCCACGTCGTGCCAGGTCTTCGATGTCCACCGCGGAATCCACCAAAACTGTGAGGCAGTCCAGCTTCGACTCACACAGCACTTTGCGCCCCCGAGGAGGCGCCCCTTCCATCATGGAAGCCTTGGGGACAACCAGCATCGGAAGCATTTTTAGCGGCGCGACTAAGCGTGCATCGGGTGCATTCATTTCGAGTCGCAGCCGACGTAGCTCGCCAACCGCTGAGACCGCGTCTCTGGATGGGGACCGTCGCTCAGGGCCCAGTCTTGCTGTGAGCAATGCCTCCGCTGTTGGTCAGGTACGAACAACTGGTCTGTGGCAGGCTGCGAACCCTTCGCCCGCCCGCACCCGATTGTCAGGATCTGCCCACCGACGCAACCGATCCCAGCAGCTTGCGGGTAAATCTTCTGCGGAGTCTTTCCACCTTACTAAGGAGGCTCTCTTGCGCCGTCGGAGGAGTGACATCGAACCCAGCGCTGATGATGCTTTGGCTCCTAGAGGCGCAATCGAAAGTGCCATGTACTCAACGGACTCTCTGCACTTGCCGTCAATAGCGCCACCCCCGGATCCTGCAAGTCTTGCCGACCATCCTAACAATGGCTTTAACAACTCCAGGCACTCCGCCGCCACCATCTCTTCCTCCTCTGCCGATGACCTCACCAGCGGCATGTCCCAGAGCGCTTCGCATCCCAGCATCCCGTCAGTTGTATCCGGAGCCTCCTCACTTTCCGGCGACGGTGTGTATCTCGTTGGCAAAGACTCCGATGTGCCATCTATGTTACGAACCGGCGAAACCGTCAAAGCCCACGGCCCGGGCTCGGTACGGCCCGAGGAAGACGAATCGAGATACTACTGCGACGACGAAGACGAGGATGAGTCCGAAGAAGAGATTCTTGTAATCGGCAAGAAGAAGCCATCTCCCAAGAACAAGGCCAAGCCCACTCTCCGCACAGCGGGTTAATTCACATCTGTGTGCAAACGCACTGGGGACTACGATTCTTGACTTCCACATAACCCAGCCACCTCCATCCCGCCATCCCCTTCCACATCGGCACTCCGGAGAACCGAGGTCGTCGTATGTCACCGTGATCACTTCCCGCAGTTTCCGCCAATCAAAACCGGAAACCCGCCTCTAGACTTTGTCGACTTACATTCAACGTGGTTTGTACATATCACATTTTCGCATCTGCGGCACGAAGCCGCGAGAAAACGTCTTCTACTTCTGGCCCAGCCATGAATCGGTTTTCAAGTGTTTGTTTCAATGAGACTGGAAATATTTTAAATATTTTCGCGCAATCGCCCAGTTCTCTTTGTCATTCATCTTTTTACACGCTTCAAGCGCGGACGAATTTCGATCTTTCTTCTATTTTCCGCTTTACCTGTATCTAATTTTGACGCTGGGTGGCGTGCTGTTATGTCTTCTTGGTTATGGTGTGGATTGCATGATATATGATCACAGGCTGGTGCTGAAATGATCAGTTACGAAATGAATAATGGAGAATCTCCTGAGCAAATATAGCTTTTATTCACATGCTTGAAATACATGATTTCGTAGACCTCGGGAGTGGCTTGCTCAGCGGCTGTTTCATGTGGCCTTCCAATGTTTCCTCTTTCTATTCTATTGCGCACCTCTTGTCGCTTTTTACTCATAGAGTAAAGAGGATCAGCCTACTTCCAGGATCCTGTCCCCCTTGGTTATTCGGACCGGCTTATTAGCCGGCTTATTAGCCGGGCTGTATCCGGAACAATATCTCGATAGCAGGTACGGAGTAGATTGTGTGGCGGATAAATGGGGAAATTATCCCATCAATCATGTTCATGGCTTTCCAGAGGGAAATCCATAAAGCCGGCGAGTTGGCTTCTCGAAAGGATGGTCGCTGGATAGTTTCTCATCCTTCACGCCCATCATGCTTCCCTCGGCCCTTCTGCTCGCGTCTTCATTGCTCGCCCCCGCGTATGCGGCTCTCTCCATCCGAGGTGCGGATATCTCATCGTTGGTCGTTGAGGAAAACTCGGGCATTTCGTATAAGACTACCAGTGGAGCGACGGAGGCCCTGGAGGTCATTCTCGCCGACAGCGGCATCAACTCTGTTCGGCAGCGTGTGTGGGTGAATCCCAGCGATGGATCGTATGATCTCGACTATAACCTCAAGCTGGCGAAGAGGGTACAGGCTCAGGGGATGACGACTTATCTGGATCTGCATTTCAGTGATACCTGGTCTGATCCCAGTCATCAGGTATGCATTAGAATCAATTCGGCAATCATTCAATTGAATCATCTAACATTCATAGACTACGCCCTCCGGGAGGTCCACAACCGACATCGAGACACTTATCTGGCAAGTGTATAACTATACCCTGGATGTGTGCAACACCTTCCACGACAATGGACTAGACGTTTCCATAGTCTCGATCGGCAACGAGATCCGTAACGGTCTCCTCTGGCCCCTCGGCGAAACGAGCAGCTACTCCAACATCGCGCGGCTGCTGCACTCCGGCGCATGGGGTGTCAAGGACTCCGATCTGGAGATGACACCCAAGATCATGATCCATCTAGATAATGGATGGTCGTGGTCTGAACAGGAATACTTCTACAACAAGGTTCTTGCCAGCGGCTCGACTCTGGTGTCTTCGGATTTCGACTACATCGGCGTCTCCTATTACCCCTTCTACAACTCCAGCGCGACCCTTTCTGCCCTAAAGACAAGCTTGACCAACCTGCACTCGACTTACAGTAAAGACGTGCTGGTTGTCGAGACCAATTGGCCCTATTCTTGCCCGGACCCCGAGTACAGCTTCCCGTCGGACCTTTCAGGCCTTCCGTTCTCCACGGCTGGCCAGGAGGAATTCCTGGAGAAGCTGGCGGCTGTTGTAGAGGCCTCTGGCGGATCGGGTATCTACTACTGGGAGCCAGCCTGGGTGGACAACGGAGGGTTGGGCAGCAGTTGCTCGGATAACTTGCTAGTAAGCTGGTCGAACGATGAAGTGCGGGCGAGTATGCGCACACTGGGCCATCTGTAGACAAGAGAAGGTGAGCCTAGACCTAATTGTCAAATATAGCAGGCAGAAGCATTTTGTGGGCAGCATAGTTCGGGGTATCACCACGTCAGCGAGGCAGACAGCGGGCTGGCATTCTGCCTTGCCCTAGAAAAGAGACCCCTTGTGGTCCGAGCCCAGGGCGACCTTACTCTAAGTGGAATAGAGGTTTCCATGCATGGATGAAACTTAGCTGCGTGGCTGTGCACTAGAGCTACATGTTCCCAGGCGCTAGCCGGAATCCACTCCACCAAACACTATTCACTACTCTACGGGGAATTGCGAGGCGTAGAATGTGCAATTGCCGAAAAAGCTTGTAGATATTGAGCCTGTGGATAAAAATAGTTAGGCGACTCGTATCTACTATCGTGGTGGGCTCACTGTGGGGATAAGCATCTATAACCCAGTACTCGTATAAGTAAAGCTTCATTGTTGTACAGAGTCCTCCGTGCATGGTGAGACAAAGATCTCCAAGTACGAACGGGTGGACCTACTCTACCTCCACTCTAATATTAACGCAACTTCCTAGTTAAATACAGAGTTAGGGCCCAACTTACCGATTTTCCCCCAGACCGCCTTTGCGCACGTGAAGTCACCACTTATCGTGTCCCTCCAATTTACTTGCGATGATGCAGATTTGCGGCTGACACTCTCCATTCTGAACCGTCAATTTCCTTTCTGCGAATGCCAGGCCATCGTCTCCTTTTTCTTCCGCTGTTCGCGACAGGCTGTCTGGCAACTCCCTAGCATATCAACATTACTTGGGGAATCATTTCGCGCCGGCTACAGCCTTCCTCGTCGTTCTAATCTCCATATATTATACTATACGCGCTGACACTTCGCTGGCTCCTGTGCCACGACATTGCCACGATGGCGTCCCACGACAATTCCCAGGTCTCCGGTGCCGTCCCCCCGGATATCAAGCGTCAGAGCGTGAGCCTGTCACCCCACGCTCAGCAGTATCATGATCCCACTGGACTGAACATGGATCCCTCCATGTCCGCATTTCCGTCCTTCGACAATACCAACCCAGACGCCGGTATTAGTGGTCCAGATTCTTATGGATATGCTGCGCCCTACCTCTCTGCAGCCCCGCAGTCACAGAGCCTCGCTCCCCCATCCGAGCCCTTCCCCTCGGCAATCACCACCAACAATATACCCATGTCGCAGTCATTCGAGGCGAGCCTGATGCATCAACTCGATCACGGATCTCAGGGCCTGAGATCCCATCGGCCGGATGAGAATTACATGCTCAACACTAGTGCAGGGGATCTGGATTTCTCCGCCTACCAAAACCACAGTCCCAACAGCGCGTCTGCGTCGGAATACGACTCGTCGCTACTGTTGGATCCGCAAATGCACCAGCACCCGCAATCCATGCATCAAGCAGTAAACCCAGCCGACCTCGTTAGCCACATATCCAATCCCTCTGGATCCCCACACCCGTCGTCGCAAGACCAGCAGCAGTCGCCAGGCCCTATGTCTCCCCCCGGCTCCACCCCGGGGCCGTACTACACGCCCCGGCATTCGCGACACGCCTCGCTGGATCCGGCCACGGCGGCCTATCTGAGCGCGCAGCCCCATCAAGACTGGCAGTCCGTCATAAATAGCTCGGCCGCATTTCAAGGCCACCGCAGGGCACCCTCGGAGGTGTCTGAAGTTTCCTCGGCAAATCACTCGCCCTACCTATCCCAGCACGAGTATGAAGGTATAGAAAACAACGTGTCGCCTTCTTTGGCACCGCAGAACGACCCCGCTCTATATGATAATGCACTTGGTATTGAGTCGTTCACGCTGTCGGAGCATCAGCAGCAACAGGGATTCAGCCCACTCCACAGTCCTTATATTTCGCCACAATTGATGCCACAACAGGGTGGTGAGATGCCACCGAATGCGTATGTCTCGCCCACCATGACTTCTCAATTCCCATCCGCGCCGACGGACCTGTATGGCATGTCCCAGGATGACATGATGAATGCCATAAATAATAGCGTACCCGACATTGGACAGGCGTCTCAGATGGCGCCTCCATCTATTAATGTGGAGTTTGCGCCGCCTTTGCGCAATCCCAGCTTCGGGCCTGGTAAACCGGCCGCAGATTTGGACTCATTGAGTCCTCCAGCAATGAGTGGGTTTCCCACCTTGCTTCGAATTCTGACCTTTGCATACTAATTTGACTCAAGGATCCCGTATGCGCAGTAAATCTGATCCCTATACACACCCTGCCTCTCGGTTAAGGTCCCCGGCATCTTCGACGACAAGTCTTGAGGCTCTTGCTCCGAACTCGCCGCGCTCGCTTTCACCCCACTCGCGCAGCAGCCCCGGTTCTCGCGACGCATCACCGTCACGTTCGAACCGACGCCTCTCAACGTCGTCAATTGACAGCCACAGCCGAAATTATATCCTGGACCTCGCCGATCCCCAGCGCCCCGGCGCCCTGCCTGGAGACTCAAAGCGCGTTCAGAAACACCCAGCTACTTTCCAGTGCACACTTTGTCCCAAGCGGTTTACCCGCGCATACAACCTGCGGTCCCACCTGCGAACTCACACAGACGAGCGACCATTCGTATGCACAGTATGCGGCAAAGCCTTTGCCAGACAACACGACCGAAAGCGGCACGAAGGACTGCACTCCGGCGAGAAGAAATTCGTTTGTCGCGGCGATCTATCTCGAGGCGGAAACTGGGGCTGCGGTCGTCGATTTGCGCGTGCAGATGCACTAGGCCGCCATTTCCGATCAGAAGCCGGCCGAGTATGCATCAAGCCGCTACTCGACGAAGAGTCTCAAGAAAGAGAACGAGTTCTTCTCGAACAGCAGCAGCAGCAACAACAGCAGCAACAGCAACCGTCCGGTCACTTACAACCCGTTCCGCAGCCACTCGTCATGCCCGGTGTACCCGGTATGGATAGCCATTCGTCTGGCAACTTCGTTTTACCTGCCGCTCTACTCGCACAGTACCCCGCTCTGCAGACATTACAATGGGATCAGATTCCTGCTACTGGTGATGATCCCAGTGATATCGGGGGTCGCAGTAGCTTTGACGCGAGCTCAGGTGGTGAGTTTGGACTTGACGATGACGACGGTATCAGCAATGTCTCCGGAATGAGCGGCTACGGTAATAATCAAGAAGCCATGTACGGCAATCCGCAGTGGAGTGGATAACGAATTTTAACTCGTTCCAACCGTCAAACTACCCAAAAATTGAAACGCATCGCCCTGCGTCAGCTACTCGTCTTTTCATTATTTCTTCTCTGGGTTCAAGATTCAGCCCGTATAGAGGGCACGGCGTTCAGCTAAATCATGGGAGGTATCTTTTTGCAAATGGGTTTCTTGTTTCGTTAAGACACCGGCATTCGTTCCACGGTTGTTCTCTTTCTCTTTCTTCCAGACCTGACTTGGGTCTGCGCTCATTTCCCCATGATTGAGTGTGATGTATTTGATGATTTCTATTCTTTCTATTCCCCCTATCATACCCGTCTACTGTTTTGGTTTTGTTGATGTCCCGGCCTTTGGCTCTACTTGGAATTCGAAGTGCTATATACCACGTTTTGCAACATGATAGTTACAAGGAATATCAGATCTTCGTCTCGATTTCCTTAGGATTTCAGATTTTCTATAAAATGCCATAGTGCAGAACTCTACAAGAAAGTATTGGCTGCAAAGATGTCTATTCAAGATATCTACTAGCATGAACGGACCAACTTCTGCACCTCATGCAGCCACTTGCGCGAGAACTCCTCCTCTGTGAATCGAAGCGCAGACCTCCGAGCCCGCTGACGCATAGCCACCTTCTCAGGCTCTGGAAGCGCAAGAGCCGCCTCAAAAGCAGCAGCGAACTGCTCCTCAGTCTCGGCTCGGAAACCAGTCGCGCCGTCGCCGAGATCAACGACAATGTCCTCGCGAGGACCGCCCGAGTCGTGCGTCACGCAGATTAGACCAGCGGCCTGGTATTCGACGACGCAGATACCGAAATGCTCGTTCCACATGGCGTTCACGCCGACAGAGGCGGTGCTGAGGTGGGATAGGACTGCAGGCCAGCTGGCGTCGCAGAGGAAAGTGGTGCTATCGCGGATGCGAAGTTCGTGCGCGAGGAGGCGCAGATTGTAGATGTGGGTTTCGTCGGGGCTGGAGTGCCGGACTGAGCCGATGAGTACGAGCTGTGGGGGTGGTTTGTCTGCGTTGGCTGGGTTCTTGGACCGTTCTTGTAGGAGTCGTGCGAATGAGCGTAGGACGAGAGGGTGGTTCTTCTCAGGCCGGAACTGTGCAATGTATAGCAGGACGGGACGGCGGGTTTTCTCGCTGTCTGCGTCGACGGTGATGGTTGATTCGAGCTCGGATACTGCTGTGGGCGGGAAAACGACTGCTGGTGACGCTGCGGTTCCTTCGCCGTTATCGTTGCTCTTCGAATCGCCCCAGAGTTTACGAATATGCGCTGCCGTCCAGGATGAGTTGCACATCACCACGTCCACGTGTCGGCCGACCCAGCCGTACAGTCGCGCAAAGAGCTGCCAGTATCGGCGCTTGACGGCTCCCTTCAGTCCCTTCCCGGCACCGGAGTTGATGCCTTGCACGCCACTCTCATCATCGAGGGAGGCAAGCATATCGGTAGAGATAGTTGGGTAGTGAACATAGGCGCCGGTGGGGACAGTAGGGAAAAGCCATTTGGAAAATGCCAGGGTAAAGGCATAGCCCATGGTATCGATGAACACATCCGGTACCAGCAGCGTGAAAGCGTCGTATGCAACCACGAGTGACCCTAGCGACTGTCCCAGCAGTGTCACGTACGGGTATGAGCTGGCGACAACGTACTTGCGCGTAGTCAAGTAGAGCAGCACCACAGTCGGGGCATGTAGGTGAATGTTAAATCGGGTCTCTACCCGCTCCAGCATAGTGGCCTTGTTCACTTCATGGTCACCAGTGTAGATAGCGCAGATAGCTTTCGGCCAGCGCTTTTGCGTTGTGCGCACGGCTTCCCAGAGCACTCGTTCTCCGCCTCCACCCGCATTACTATAAGACAGTCAGTTCCAAGTCCAAAACAAGGTATAGAGCCAGTTTCACCAGAAAGGATGGAAGAACCCAATAATACCGTCCCACTCGGTACCTTCACCTGTGCTAGCACCGCTGTCACTGCTGCTCGTAGTCTTCACCCCACCAGAGCCATTACTGTCGACCTTCTCCCAGTCTTCATCTTCCTGGCTCCGGGCCAGCGAATGCGCAGAGCCTTTAGCACGCGGCACCCGACTTTCCTCCTCTTCAGACCGCGCCCGCGCGATCACATATTCACGGCGAGAGCGTGTCCGTCGGCGGATTAACCATCCTACACCACGAAAGAGTAACCCGAGAAGGGTCCCCACGAGTTGGGGTAGGAGCACGACGGTGGCGGTGACAATAAAGAGAGCCAGAACGGCATTAGATAAAAAAGCCATGGTGGCAGTAGTCACCAAGGGCGCATAGTTGAACCAGTTGGAGAAGTCAACAAAGCGTTGACGTAACACAACGTGCGTGTCACCTGATTCATGTTTTTCCGCGGTCTCGCCCATCTTTTTTCGCACTCCTCGAGATCTCAATGGCAGCCCTCGCCATGAACAACCTCCGCTCTATGGGGGCATTGTGCTCCCGGTCAAGAGCGTTGCCTTTTACATACTCCCAAGTCCGTCGTTTCCACCCGACTAAACCGACTCAACTCATCGCCGAGACCCTCGAGACCTCCACCGCGTTCATCCAAGGCATTCACTCGGTCACTGGCCTGCCATGGGTCGCGTCAATTCCCCTTACAGCGGTGATTGTCCGGACGGTAGTGGGGACGCCATTACAAATGTACACACGAATCGTCGCACGTCGAGAAAGAGACGTTGCGCCTCTGATCCATTCCTGGGTACTCTTCCTTCAGAACACACTGAAAAAACACCCACCAGAGGCACAAAAACGATTCAAGAAAACGATGCAACAATGGACCGCAGAAAGGAAGCTTCATCTATTACGCAAGTGGAAGATACATCCGGGATACAAATATATCAACCTCTTGCAACTTCCGATCTGGCTATCGCTCATGGAGAGTCTGCGCGCCATGACTGGGAACAATGACGGTCTGCTTCCATCACTACTGTCTTGGTTCCGGAGTGGCTCTTGGTTCGGGCCTAGAGAGCACGTGGATTTGAGTCTGACGGAGCCGACACTAGCAACCGAAGGCGCTCTCTGGTTCCCGGACCTGCTCGCAGGTGACCCAACAGGTGTCTTGCCGGTTCTTCTGAGTGCTTCGATTATTTTCAATGTCCGGAGAGGCTGGGGTATCACTACCTCAACGACATCTTTGGCCGATCTGCCGACATTGCAATTGTACCAGGCTACTTTCTTCAGAGGACTGGGATGGTTCCTTCAGTTCTTGGCGATCAATGTTGGGGTTTCGGCCATGTTCAATGGTTTGCCTGCGGCACTTATGATCTACTGGATCACTAGTGCCAATGTTGCCAGTCTACAGGCATACTTGTTGGAGAAGTATATGTTCATGCGGCCGCCGATCCCTAACTTTAAGAAGCAATTCTTCGAGTATAAGAGACCCGGTGTTCCTGATCCTTTCCAGCAGAAACTGGGTTGATCGTGGAACCAGTTCTGTGGGGTTCTCCTAATGTGCTGCTGGCTGCAACACTTGTGATTCTCCTCGACAACCCACTCATCCCTGCTCTGTATCAAGCAGTCAATATGCAGATTATGAGAGATTCAAAAGGGTTCTCAGTGCTGCCAACCTCGGGAACTCTCCTAAACGTATATAAGTCACTTGACTCAAGCCCAGGCGGTGGGAGAGACATGTCACGATATCTGGATATCGGCGGCTGCTACAGGGACGAGTCAAATAAAGTGCGCTGAAATGAAGCCGACAAGCATACAGACTGTACGAATACTGTGGAAAGTGTATATTACTGAACAAAGTCAATTGGTTTACAAACAATCTGCTCCTTGTCTCATTCCACTCTTCATGGCATCAAGTGATGGTGCATACCAGGGACACGGAGTAGATCATCTGGCACCAGGTCACCGCCAGGCATCAAACAGACTCAGTATCCATGACACAGATGCAGCTCAATATACATAAGGGGAAAAGATCAATAGGAAGGCCATGAAAATGGCGATGTCTTCAGAAAGGTATGATTGATTCTTGGTTCCCACAATCACGGGCAACATGCTCTTCTATCATCCGAAAAGGCGTAACGAATGCCGGTGCCTCGAGTTCATTTTATTCATAGTAGGACAGAGAGAGGGACGAGTCAGCAATGTAGCTGTAGCGCTAGCTGCGGGGGCTGGGCTTGATCAACCTTCCAAGGTTGACATACGCGCTTCAAAACTGCGAGTATAGAAAAATAACATAGCAGATCACAATCCTTGAATAATACCAGAGGGTCAAAAAGAAAGAAGAGGACCGTCGGAGTCCAATCTCAGTGATGGTTCCTGACTCTATTATCCGCTTTCCAGCCATTAATAGAGCTCCCATCAGGATTCGAACCCGCGACAGTGGGAATTCCTTGGATCGGGTGCCAGGCTAATTCCCACTAGGCCACAGTGGAGGAGCGGTGCTAAAGACGACAATTTACTGAGATATAAGAGAGAAAGGGAGCCAGCCCCACTTCCCCAATTTATCTGCCATATGTCCCCACCAGGGCCAATTCTATTGGTTGTCAGACCCACACGTGATTAGGTGGGTCCATGTACATATAGGCAAACAACACATTATGTATTATTATCTACAATAAGCCTCGACTCATCGAGTTCTTAAAGTACGTAGCTAGTCTCCAGGGTTATTATCATGCCTATTTGAATGCTATCTAAGTGCAAGTCTGAGATGAAGTGGATTGGCATAGTCTTCCAAGGTTGACATAACGGAGCTGCTTACCGCGACAAGTCTTGTGATGAGGGGAAGGAAGGAGGTAGGTATTTATGTGGTGGCCGGCGTCATATACCTTGCTGCACTTCAAGTGGCTCCAGGGCTATGAGGATGATGTGATTTCAAACAATGAGTGGTCTGTACAGGATATTAAGGATTTGAATTTCATGGCCCGAATGGCTTGGGCCCGAAGGTATGGCATAGTATAGCAAAGAAATCTTAACACATATATTCCAGCTTCACTCCAGCTCAATCTTATAGCTTAGCCTTGGGGGGTTCCTCTGAAGCGCTGGCCTCGTTGTTGATTTCCACAGTGCCGGTTTGTTCAGTGCCCTCGCCGAAGAAGATGACCTCTACGGTAACGTCGTCCCTAATCATAAATCAGTATCACGGGAGGATCAAAATACCAAGACAAACATACCGGTATCGGCGAGAATACGGGCTTGGCAGTGTCAGCAAAGCACACATCATATCCTTGTCCTTACCGCCCATGGCATTGCGGACGAGGTGGGTAGCCACATTCTTGTCCTCGACGACGAATCGGCTCGCCACACCGGAGATATCATACTGCTGTTGACGGATCGGGCGGCGCTGACCCTCGGTGGATGCATCGTTCACTGCCTCCACGGGCAGCTGCTTCTGGCCGTTGAATCCGAACCAGCTCTGCAGCCAGGCCTTGTTGCCGTTGCCAGACTTCTGTTGCTCCAGCCATTGGCCCACCAGGCCGACAACCTCCTCGTTGCTCAGCATTTCCCAAAGACCATCAGTGGCCATGACGATGAAGTCGCCCTTTGAGGGGTCCATCTTGGTGGTGGTGATGACGGGCTCGGCAGTGACATAGGGAGGTGTTCTCAAAAGAGGAGAAGGAGTGCGGCCAAAGAACTTCGCCTTGATCTTGTCCTGGATGTTTTTTGTCCACTTGTAGGTCGCATCACCAAAGGAACGGCTTGGTTCCAGTTGGCCTAGAATGCGGCCATTTCGGGTGACATAAGGTTCATTGGGGTGCTCTTCCCGGAGGCGCTTCATCTCAGACGGAGTACCACCGGTCTGGTCCTCGGATAGAGCGGTAGCAGTCCATTTTCCACTAGGTCCTCGGCGGCCAAGGACCGCGCGAGAGTCACCAGCAACCGCGATCTTGAGGTCCTTTGAGTTGGAGTCGTAGAAGCTCAAAAGAGCGCAGGAACCCGACAGTGCGGGTGCAAGCATCTCGGCGGCCACGTTGCGTGAGTTTTCTTTAAGAACCTTGTCCACGCTCTTGTTCACGATGTCGTCGTCAAGACGAAGGAAACCCTGCTTGATAGCGGCATCAACAGCATCGGATGACGGTGTAAGTATGGATGGGTCGGCAGCAGCAGCTTTGTAAGTGGCGTTGAGCTCACGCGCAACGTATGAAATAAGCACATTTCGCAACTTGGCAGATGTCGTCCAACCACTAGTGTAAAGTTAAGTAAAGTTAACGTCCATATATCCCATGTGCATATGCGAGGCTCCTCACGAGTGACCATCAAATACCGCCCAGAACATCCAATCACTGCTCGGATCACCATTTGTATTACCGGCCACGGAGGATGGCACCTCGACTATCTTCTCCGCATGGTCGTCCTCGATAGGGGAGTTACTAGGAACCTGTACGATATCGTATCGAACAACTCCCTTGCCTCGGTTCACCAAATACGACTCCTCATTCCGCCGTAACTTTTCCGTGGCTTGTTCCGGGGTCAACATGTTCAAAACGCGTCGGTCAGAGTCGTCGGTCGTCTTCTGTAGGGGCTGGTCTCCGGAGAGAGTCGCTGTGTAGAACTGGTCGTTACTCACTAGGAGAGCGCGGCGGGTCGACTCGGATGGGCCCTCGGCGTGGGCGGTCGCAATTGCGCTGGAGGCGAATCCTCGAACCTGTGTTGCCAGTGACTGAGCGTTGCTGTCACCTTGATACGCATACCATGCCCCGGAGGCGACGACGGTCGAAATCACAGCGAGGGAGAAGTTGCGGAGATGCATAGAGGACTGCAAAGTTGCCGGGACAAAAAACAGGCGTCTGCCTCCAGAGTAGGGACGCGAGCCTCGTACCTGGTTGTGGGTGAAAGAGAGTAAACTCGGCTGTTTACCGGCTTGCCATACTGGTGCACGCCGAGCAGTACGGAGCGCCTGGACAGCGGCCTGACGCATTGATTCAAGATATCCGACGACACAAGTGTTGCTTCACAGCCCCGGATTGACTCTAAACTGCCTCTGCAAGATGATTTTCAGTATTCAAAGTAAAGAACAAGAAGAATGCGAGAGCGGCGCAACTCTGATAAAGTGATCACGTGTAATGCCCCAGGTACGACGCTATTCCTGATCGGGCCGTGTCGTCATTCCCCGCGGACTTGGATATTCTTTTCTTCTGTCCGATCCAACTTCACGATTGCCCTTGAGGTAAGACGTCGAGATGTCATCGCGTGCGATCCGAAAGCTGCAAAAGCTGCGCGAACAGCAGCACCAGGAAGCAGAAGAGCACGATGAGTCAAGCGACGATGACGCTCCTCGCCCCGCCAAGCCGAAGTTCAATGCTTTCGATCTTCTCAATGCCAGCGATGACAAGGACGAAGAGTCAGAAGAGGAGGTTCCAGAGCCTGTAATGCAAGCTCCGCAGCCTGAACCGGAACCCGAGTCTACGAAGCCGAAGAGCGCCAGCAAAAAGAAGAAAAAGAAGAACAAGAAAGCCAAAGCAACCGCAACAACCGAAACGCCCCCCAAGCCATCGGAGGATGCAGAGCTGGATGAGATCGATCGAGCTCTGAAGGACCTGGCTACGAATGGACAACTCTCGAGCGGTGCTGATCTGTTAGCGAACACCCAATCCGGTCGAGATGCCTCATTTCCAAAGACCACCGATGAGTTGCTCTCGGTGGAACCAAAGTTCCTCAACGCAACGAATGAAATGCGCCGACTCTTTGGAAACGTGGTGCTGGAGAACTTCGACCAGCCAGCGGAAGGTACGGGCCGCAGGCGGGATCGCAATCGAGAAACTGTCGACCTGGGTCAAGCTTTGACGGGAAGATACAGTCCAGCCAGCAGAGGCCAGAGTTTGGCCGGTGTTACACTGCGTCGAAATGCTCTGATGCAAGGAAAGGACGAGTGGCCACGCGCTCCGAGTGGAGGTCTGGGCATGGAGATTGTCGAGAAGTATCCTTTGGGCGACACTCTCTACCGAATCGTCCATAATGCGGCCTACCAGGATGTACAAAGACAGTTCGACCTCTGCGTTGAGTCGATGGATCCGCAGCGGTTGATTCATCATCTCCAGTATAACCCCTACCATATCTCCACACTTCTTCAAGTCTCCGAGATCGCCAAGCATCAAGGCGATCATGCAGTATCCGCCGATCTTCTGGAGAGGGCACTCTTCAATATTGGACGCTCCGCCCATTCCTCGTTTAACAATCGACTGAAGGAAGGCCAAGCCAGGCTTGACTTTTTGCAAGCAGAAAACCGAGAATTGTGGCTTGTTGGCTGGAGGTATATTGCCAACCTAGGCATGAAGGGAACTTGGAGAACTGCCTACGAATGGGCCAAGCTTCTTCTCAGCCTGAATGACTCTGATCCCTACTGTATCAGGCTATTAATCGACCATCTGGCCCTGCGCGGCCGAGAGTATACGCATTTTGTAGAGTTATGCACCCAGACACGCTTCAGTCGTGACTGGGCTGATCTCCCCAATATTCAGTGTTCGCTGGCGCTGGCCTATCTACGGCTAAACAGGCCTCAAGACTGCCGTCGGCAACTCCACCTCGCCATGTCTCGCTATCCGTGGGTATTTAGCAGACTGGCACAGGAATTGGATATTTCACACATTCCCAAACAGATTTGGGGCAAAGTGCCGCCGACCGGGTCTCATGAGCTCCTGACCGAACTCTACATCACCCGTGCAAAGGATCTGTGGAACACACCCGAAGCTGTGGCTCTTATCATGGAAGTTGCCGACACGCTTTCTGGAGAGGAACCCATCGAGCCACCAGAGATCACTCTGGATATTGCTCGTCACGTTGTCCTGTCCGATATCCCCAAGGTGACAACGCACCTCCCAAACCGCTTTGTATCGGCCCGAATGTCTTCTTCGGACCCACTTCCCCCATATGAGTCCGATGCTTTCCGCCAGCAATCAGACCCAACCCCAGCCTACCTCTCCCGGATTCCAGAAGCTGGCCGACCACAGTGGCTCCGTGATCTTCTGGATCAGATTCATGACGGAGCCATTCACTTCCCTCGCTTCCAAGGCGGCGACGAAGAAGGTGGTGATGGCGAGCAGGATGAAGCCGCGGATGCTCGTGCAGATGGCCGGGCCCGCGCATTGGCTGGTGATCAACAGGTTCTCGAGCAATGGCTCCTACAAGATGGATTAGAGTCACTGCAGATGTTCCTGCATCAGCACGGAGTTGATCGAGGTAATTGGGGAGATGTTGTGGACTATGCTCCACTGACAGATTTTCTAGAGGCTCTTCAGGAAATCCAACCTGACGGGAATCGTCAACGGCTGATGCATGGTCCTGTTCGAGATGTCATTGGTGAATTTGCGGTCAACATGCTTGAAGATGAGTTGGAGATGATGCAAGAAGAGGTCATGTCTGAACATAGCGATGTATAGCCTGTGTGAAGCTGAGTGCTTGACGAATGCATCTGTGCGATGCCTACAGCAGTTGATTTCTAAGGCATCAACTGCTGAATCAGTATAAGGAGCCTGCTCCTAAAAGCAGTCTCGAATACAGTATCGTCCAATTTGATTATGCTGTCCAATACTGGTGCGTATGTATTGCTTTCCTCAAAACGTAGCAATGAACGTAGATCATCGCTTTAAGCTGATCCCACCCTTCACACGGCTCCATCCTCTCTCTCTCCCTTGAGTTCGGCTCTCTTAGACACTGTTGCGTCTAAGACGGTCCTCGGCACCTACGTGTAGGCTTGTTGCCGTAGGGGGATGATCCAACAGACACTCGATATCACCTTAAACGACAACTTCGGTATACTAGCTTGTCTGAATCAACAATTATGGGCAATGCTGTCTTGCTATACTAGTTATATTATGTCTTTAACTATTGTTCGCTTTCTCTTTTCCAAGGGCACCGTGGCTGTTTCCTTTTCCAACCCCTTTCTAACAGTGTACCAAGCCTATTCGAATATGTACAATATAGGCATAGTCTCTTCCGTCAACCTTGGGTGTAATGTGATGTGCATGGACCTGCATTTGACAGGCTGAGTCATCCAACACCGTCTCAGTCGCTCGTGCGCCGCTGCAAGGGCCCGAAAACGCTTCTTATCTGAAAATCCTGCATTTTTCACTCGCAGTCGCATCTCAAGCTTCTATATGACCCCTGTCTTGCTCGCATGTCCACTGGAGCTACCCCGGGAGTCACCCGCATCGATTGTGTCATAGCCTCATCTTCCGCATCGCAATTTTTCTCGCTCCACCAGTCTCAGCACCACGAAAAAATTGTCCGATTAGACAATAACTCTATTCCAGACTCTTAGCAGCATGGGCTCGAATGAAACGGTGTCTTTGACGCCTCGCGAGGCTGCTTCGGGGCTGCTGGGTTCGGTGTCTATGACTTGTTGGATTTTCCTCTTGGTATGCTTATCGCCCGTGTTGGTTTTGGGAGCTTTTCCTGGGTTTAAGCTTCAGACGTGCACTCCAAAAGATGGGAAGAAATACACCAGCAACAAGAAAAAATCTAACTTATCCGAATGTAGGTCCCCCAGCTTATCGAAAACTACCGCAACGGCAACGCCGAGGCAATCTCACTCCTCTTCATCTTCGTCTGGTTTATCGGCGACGTAGCGAACCTGGCAGGCGGTCTCCTAGCAGACCTAGTCCCCGTCATCCTCGCCATCGCAGTCTATTTCTGTATCGCAGACGGCGTCCTGATCTCCCAATGCCTGTATTACAGGGCTAGTAGCGTGCGCTCGGAGTATCACCGTCGCCGGCGCTCGTCTACAGAAACACCCGATCCGACTACCCCGCTACTTGGTCGACGATTCAGCGACGCTATTCCAGCACAGTCACGCCGGAGATCCTCGGGCTCGTTGCGCGGCTATCAAGGCGGGAGGCGCGATAGCCAGCCCGAGGATTCGCTTGCGAAGATCGTAGAAGAGAGCGAGTACGGTCGCAGGGCTTGGATCAAGAACTTCATTAGCGTGCTGGGCATCTTCGTTATCGGTATGGCTGGTTGGACGATGGCCTGGCAGACTGGGATGTGGGCGCCGGCGCCGCAGGGATCCCATGATGGGGGCAAGGCTACCAGTGGACAGATTCTGGGTTATTTCAGCGCTGTTTGCTACCTGGGGTGAGTTTCAAGTTTAATTTACTGGTTAATTGATGCTGACTTCGCGACAGAGCGAGACTGCCTCAGATCTATAAGAATTATAGCGATAAGTCCTGTGAAGGTATGTTTCTTCAATCGTGACCTTTTTCTGATGTTAACCATCAATTATAGGATTGTCGCTGCTCTTCTTCATCTTGTCTCTTATGGGCAATCTTACATACGGCGCAGGTGTATGTGGTACCTAAGACATGGTCTTGCCAAAGGGAAATGACTAACTGCTACTACAGATTCTGTTCCATTCCACGGAGAGGGAATACGTTTTGACCAACCTGCCATGGCTAATCGGGTCTTTGGGCACTATGGTTGAGGATGTTATTATTTTCATCCAATTCCGCATCTACGCTGCGAAGGAGGCTTTTTCTTTGGCAGTGTCATAATTGCATTTGAGGGTTTTTCTTATGCAGTTGAACTTGTTATATTTGTACATACATAGCTACTGTATTCTTGGGGGATCATTTTGATTGCGAAGTGGAACAGGATTGGGGCTACGAGGCAGGCGAGCACGGCGCTAGTTTTTAGTTTTTAGCCAGAGGTGATGCATATAATCCACAGTATTAATGTGATTCGCTTGTTGCTCATGACATCTATACAGCCAATCCATGTAGGACAAGGCCGTAAGGTTGCAGCTCCTACGCGGCGCAGCGCGGCGCACAACTATACACTACGAGAATACCCAGAGCCAGAACCAGACGAAAATTCTTGATTCGTGATCGCATGGCAGACATGGCATCGGGGCTGGGCACAAGCTGGCCCATCCAGCAGAGAAAGAGAAAGGAAAACACATACAACTACCCGCCAAACCGGACGCAAGCCGCGGTCATGGATAAATCACGAAAGGTGTGCCAAACGTCTGTCTTCAATTCCCCTAATATCCTGGAAGCAACAAAAGTTTCGGAATCGCAACGGCATCCGATCGAACCCACCTCCGTCACGAAGTGATGCGGAAGTAGACCGAGCACCCAGTCTCCAAATGAATGTCTTTGTCCGTTTGAAGCTTTTGCTATTTCTTTTTTTTCTGCCCCATGATCTAGGTTTTCGTAGAAGGGGTCGTGGAGTATCGAGTACAAGAGAGAATCGTCGAGGGAGCCATTAGGCGGATGCGGGATAAGAGGCGAGGTAAAGAGCAAAAGAAAAACGACTTTATATTCGGAGCGGTTAAAACGCTTAGTCGAACAGACCGAAGCCCATGTCATCGTCGGACTCCTCCTTCTCTGTGTGGGAGTTAGCATCGATGAATTGCAGGTGAATGTGAACCAAGAAGAAACTTACCCTCCTCCTTCTCCTCAGCGGCAGCCTCGGCGGGGGCGGCGGCAGCACCACCAGCAGCGGGGCCAGCAGCGGCAGCGGGGCCGGCAGAGCCGACGTTGGTCAGGAGCTCCTTGATGTCCTTGCCCTCGAGAGCCTATGCATTCAGAATCGTAAGTCACTGTAGTCGAAGAATGTGTCGCACTTCGGAGTTCAAGAGTCGCAGCGAAGCGACCGCGGAAAAGGTGATGAGACGGGTTTCAAATATTTACCTTGGCGAAGATGGAAGCCCAGATGGGCTCAACCTCCTCAACCTTGGCGGCGGAGATGAGGGTCTGGATCTTGTCGGCCTAGAAGAGAAATTGCGGTTAGCGACTGTTGAGATTTTTGCTTGCAATGCTGATTCCATGTTTCTCGAGTGATGTCCTTCCATCGTGATCCGAGTTCCCAGCAGGAAAAACATCGTTTGCGCGTCTTCGATCCCTCGATGAATTCACAATTGGGGGTAAGACGTACGGAGACCTCAATGCCGTCATCGGCCAGGATGAGGGCGGCGTAAGAGCAGGCGAGCTCAGCGGTAGACATTTTGTCGACGGGTGGTGTTGACCGGACTGGGTGTCTTGAAGGTGAAGAGTGGATGGGGAGAGAAGAGAAGAAGTGTATCACGAAAGCCTATCCGAACAGGGCAACCGCGCGGGCGTGTGTGGGAAAAAGCCCTCGCTTAGGGCTTGGCTTGAATTGGTTTAGTGCAGAACCTCTCCCGTGACATCGACGCTAGTCCCGTTCCGGTCTTTCATGACTCAGCTGGAGTAATCAGCCCGTATCGAGCGATATCAATCGCTCGGAAAACTGACATCACAACCGTGTGGGGTCTATGTTCTTTATCACATTCTTCTAATTTCATTAAAGTCTTTCATTTCCGCTCCTGACTGCCTGACTTGTATCAACCCTCTATTACTACGACCTCCCCGCTCCGGTCATGGAGTCCCCCGCCATCCCGGTCCCGCTAGATCCGCGGGAGCAACCCATCCTCGAACGCCTGCTACGAACCCGTGATGCCCTCCTCCTCCTGAAGCAAGACAAGTCTTCATATATCAAGTCTCGCGATGTTCTACCGCTCTATGAGGAGGTTATCAGAGAGGTAGAAAATCTCAATACTGCCCGTAAAGACAAGGAACGTCCCTTGGTACATAATCGCTGTGAGTACCGAGGACTGCATGGTTGATGGGGGTATAACTAACCTGCGATCGCGTACAGTGGACTACGTTCTGGATGACTGCTTTCAGTTGATCTCGCTGCTCTTCTTGACCGTGGGTAGAAACAATGAAGCTCCGGCAGTGTAAGTCGATCGCTACCCCACGGGATCTCTTATCTCTACTAATTTCGTTCCAGGTACTCTCTGGCAACTACTATTCAGGTATTTCCTTCGAAATAGACGACATCCCCCAATCAAAAGTCTGACTGTCTGCTCTAGCGCCTGCTCGACCACCTCGAAGAAGCTGGGTTCTACAGCTCCAAAGATTTGAATTCCATTACCAAGACTCTCGAATCCCTTCGCGAAACCCTTGATCGGGGTCGCAATAACTACTCTCCAGCTCTGCTCACCCTTCTTGAAGGCCGTTTGGAAGAATGTCAGATCTCCTTAGAGGAACTGCAGAAGGGGCTTGCGACACTGGCCCCCGATCTGACCCAAACGCATGAAACTCTGGTCTCTATTTTGCGATCCACATCTGCTGTTAATACTCGTTCAAAGGTGCGCATCTGCTTCTATGTGGAGTGGTCTATAGAGACTAACTGTAGCTTGCTTTGTTAGTTTTCCCCGACGGAAGTGAACAACCTTCGGGATCAACTGAAGAAGATCGAAAAAACCATGAAAGATGGTAATTTTGTGGATGCCGACGGCAAACCTCTGGCTGGTCAAGATGAGCTCAAGGCTTTGATGCGACGATGCTGGCGATGGACCGAGATTGTCCTGGAACGGTATGTCTCTTGCTCTTGTCTGCATGCCTTAGCAATTTTCTAACTTGAACTTAGGGAGGGCAAAATCAACGAACGTTTCCAGGATCAATACGAACGCCTGCTTGAGATTCGCAACCAGTTGGATCGCCTTTCTGTGACGCAAGCCTGGTCGCTACGAGAGACGGATCTGTTTGGATACCAGCGGCAACTCGACCGAATTGATGAGGCGCGGGTTAATGGCAACTTTGTCGACTCCGAGGGTCAACCGGCTGATCTTCATGCTCAACGGGTAATTATCATACCGAGAGTGCCATCACAATCTTATGCTAACTTACCTTTTTTAGACATTGCTGTACCTTATTCGACGCAGTTATGCGTACATCTATGCCCTGCTCATTTCCTCTGAGCCCGTGTCAGAAGCATTGTTGCCGGTCTATAACCAGTTGCAAACCCTCCGCCGGTGTCTCATTGAAGTTAAGGAGTCTGGCGGTGTAGCGAACTCTCGGGAACTCTATCCCTACAGCATGAAGGTATGATCCCCTTTAAATCTTCTCTCTCGTCACTTACTGACTAAAGCAGCTCAACTCAATCGATAACATGCGGGTCGACGGCAAGTTCTACGTTGGTCCAGATATTCCTGAAGGCCAAGGAAGCGTCAACTCCTTGCTGGCCGAATGCTACGACCTGGTCTGGGAGTTGCGAGCCGCGGTGGTAGATGAAGAACCACAGTCTTGAACCCTTTTCAGTAGACATATGCTTCTTTTCTTCTCTGTGTGTTAATCTTACCTATCTCAACCAAGGACTAGCCATCTAGCCATTGCCGTTGACTGATCCGTGGGTGTATGGTAATGGTACGAGCTTTGATGATTATGTATTCCATGTTTTGACTTTCAATGACATGATAGGCGTTGGATCCGAGCCCGATATGCCGACTGGCATTCACTTGGAGGGAAGTCCCGGTAACTTTCAGTATTGAATTTAGTTTATTTCACCCTTTATAGTATCTTCACGCGCAATCTGTATCTTTAATCTGTGCAGTCTGTGTGCAATGGACGAAATCCATCCCTCTTCTGATGATCATCTCGCTGGTAGTATGTACCAGCCACGCAAGATGAGATTCTGGCGACTGGTTATACCACACGTAAGAAACCTGCTTCACCTTTCACCTTCTGATCATTTTAGGCGCGTCACCCCAAGGGAACCATACCCTCCGATGACTGGAGAGCCTCCTTATAACCCTTTAGTCGTTGATTCAGTAGCAAGCAGACTTCGTGTTGATGAGGGCATGTACAAGTTCGTACACCTGGTGATGCACTTTGAGGGAGAACCTGGTAACATTCATGATGAAGCACAATACACATCTGCTCAATGTCCCTCTGGTCTCGAAGCTGGAGTTGCGTACAAGCAGGTACACCTACAGTTCTCCAATATGGTGCACTACAGTACATTACGCTACGAGGGAAGAGTGAGAGCAGGACAACTAAGGACAATTACACTACGCTATAAGGGGTGAGAGTGAACAAGTAAGATTACAACTACAACTACGAGAGGGCCATCATGCTTCTTGTTTACATCCTCAATCTTGGGATACCTTCTTAGTCCGCTCAGCATCAGGGCGAACTATCAAAGGTACCTTCAGGGCCGAAGCTTAAAGCGGATTAGTGAAGCATGGGCAGGGGATGGGTATGTGAGAGGATGGACGGCGAGGATGAGGTGAAGTGACGGAGGGGACAGGGGAATATGGGAAAGGGAAGGGAAATTTCCTTACGGATTTTATACCAACGGCAGTCCGCGGGGAAGAAGAAGAAGAGAAGAAAAAGAAGGGGGAGGAGGGTGTATTTATACCCTTGGGGGGGACGGGGTGATCTCGCTTGCCTCTAGCTCATGACATGTGATGCTGATTCCTGGAAACTTCCATTAAGATTTCTGGAGATTTCTGTTAAGGTCGAGGCTACTTGGTCTAGGGTCGTTTTTGGTGGTGGATGAGCTCAGACGCTCCTTTGATAGGTCTGTAGGTTTGTAGACCTACTAGGTCTCCGTTGACAGACTTAGTCCCCGTCAATCTTCTTCTCAGATGGCAGAATCCGCAATTTCCCACAAGACACTTCGTTCAACGAGACTTGGACTGCTAGAGATGAAGAAGTGCTCATCCATGTCTGTTGTGAGCGCATCTAGTTCAGATTATGGGGAAAGCAAGTCGGTATCTAGGTATCTGGAGGAAATAACCACTACAAAGGCACTTACCTACAAATGACAGAATCTTTGAGATGCTGTTGTTGTTTTTACAATCTGCAATCTTCCGGCTTATATATCGTCAGTCTACTTGAAGATCTACCTAGGCATTTAGTTCCAGACATAACACGGATCACGAATTTGGTCATCATATTTGGATTCGGGCAGATTGATATCGCGAGGTCCTTAAACCACCCTCAATGGTCCATTTTCCAGGCTATAGTATCATCTAAAGATCGATATCGCTAGCTGGCCTAGCAATATTCAATCGCCAATGGTGCTTGTTAACGGGATCCTTTTGGTAGAGATTGACTTCGAAGAACTTGTTATGGGTTGGGCACTTGAAGTTCTTGTACCTATATTCAGTAAGTTTGCTGTGTTTCTTCAATTACATATCGGGTATTCATTGAACATACGAATTGAGCTTCTGGAAATTCCAAGTGATCAGATCCTGCTCGGTAACCTCTAGGAATTTGACCCGATCCCCGCCTGTTTCGGGGGAAGGAATGAAGTATCTTTTGGCCTCGATAGCACCAAAGTTAATTTGTCGTACAAATTGAATGGCGTAAGGTGGCAGATTATTGGGATCTTGATAGAATGAAGCTGAATTTGTGTCGGGGAATGATTCAGATTGTTTGGCCCAGGCAATGAATGGGTCAAACAGGGCCTCGTGTGTTAGACGGGCCGGGCGATAAGGAGATGGGGAGGAACAACAGAAGATTGAAGACATTGTCACTAGAGATTTGGAAGATCTGTTTCTCTTTGAGTAATCATAAGAACATTTTCAGTCGGAGGAAATGGCCATTCTTATATATCCTTCGAGTCAGCTTCATCGAGTTCGATAACGTGCTGCCTTCGATCCAGTGAGATTGCCTTCTAGGGAACTTTGAGAACTGTAGGCATGGAATGACGACCATTTGCATATTCCAACCCGAATATTTATCGACTAACCTCGTATCTTGATAGCCGATAGTTCAATCATGGTCCAGCATTTTGAGGCCACCCCCTGATCGACTCTCTCTATGCCCGCCTGGGCGATTCATATATACTTCAATGCAAGATTTCAGGCTCGTAGTGGAATTGCTAGCCCGACCCACTTTCAAAATAGCTGATCCTCCCCAATCACAACACTGAATTTTGAGGCCCTCGCACGGTCCCTTGATGGTGGAGACCATCTCGCGGCACTAGAGATGCCGAAGTACAAGATACGCGATGGAGGTAACTATTCGAGAACCAGTCGATTCAAATTAAGTAAGCAGTCAAAAAGGATAAAAGGCTTGAGATTCCCAAATGTTTCGCTCTTTTTCTTTTCTTCCTCAGGGACGGCGGGCCTGTCACCCTTTACATCGCCCGCCGTCACTGCCACTCTTTTTTGTACCTCTGAATCTGCTTTTTTCGCTATAACTCCTTCGTTCAGTTCATTAAGAGGCTTGTTTTCTTGGTTTTGTTCTTGCTGAAAGGCTAGGCTTGTGGCCTAGCCTTTTCGTAACATCCATCCTGTGGTCAGGTATACTGGGGTTTAACAGGGTGATACTCATTCCACCCTTTTCCATCGCGAGAACACATACCAGGAAGCTCACCTAAAGTCACCAATCGACGTTCCAGTCTTCTTGAACAACAACAACAACAACAACATCATCATCATCGTCTCTTGAAATCTGGATTCGTCGATCCAGCGTGGCTACATGCGTCGGACACTCTTGGTCCTTATGCGTTTCCCGCATCAACATCTCAACCTCAGCTGCCTGATACAACATATGATGGAGAGCAACATCGGCATTCCTTACAACAACCAGAACAATATCCTCGAGATGAACAGATAGAAGAAGAAGATTGTGTTATTGGCGGGCAATCAACCTCATCAAAATCTGACCGGCACGTGTCTTCTCTCCCGACAGCCCACTTCTCTTCGCTGCAGTATGAACACTGTGGAAGACAATTCTCAAGCCGTGGGCTGTTGACGTATGTTTCACTCTCTTCAAACTAAGCCCGTGTCTTTGGAACCATTCTAATTATCGGAAAAGCAAGCACATCAAAACACATACCCGCCCCATCAAGCGTCCCATGAACGAGTGTGATGATCCACTGAAGCTTGAAGCCAAAAAGAATCACTCATCTAGTGGAAGCTATGCGTACTGCCCTTATGAATATTGCAAATATTCTGCGACGAAAGCAAAAGTTCCCCCGCGACAAGATAATCTCGGGCGTCATATCAGAACCAAGCACCGACTAGAAGAGTCTGGACTTCGAGCCCCGGGAGCATTCAAATATTGATCCTGTGTATATATATGTGTGTGTGTGTGTGTTGGGATGTGCAAAGGTTAGATCAGATACTTGAGATAGGAATCCTAGCCTGAACTTAGTCTTGTGAACTCAACCCTAAACCTTACTAAGCTTATATTGACGTCCAGCTCTGTTTGAGTAATTCGTATGTTTCGCAGACTATAACTCAAGTGGTATCAGGATTAAGCTCACGCAGACAAAAGTAATTAACTAGTTAACCAGTCTAAATGATTCTTATGATTTTCGACTGCGATCGCCTCCCCAGTGAAAATCCCGGTATCGGCGCTTTACCCGGCCAATCACGTCGCATGCAAATAACAAATTCCGACACCCAAAAAATTGTCTTAGAATCTCGAGTTTGACTCTTTCCCCAGTTTTCACCCTCCACACTTGAAGATGGTGAGCCAGCTAGTATGGCAGCGTGCCGCTGCCTCGCGCAGGGTGAGTTCGAAGCATTTCAGCATCAATTGATCCCGAGACTGACCCTGACAGCTGGCCGGACGCCTGTCTTTACAACGTCTCACCCGTGGTATGGCCACCGAGGCCTCCTCGTCGCGTATGCCGCCCTACCCCAAGATTGTCCGCAACCTTGAACAGGTCCGCAAGGTGCTGGGCTCCGAGCGCGCTCTCACCCTGGCCGAGAAGATCCTCTATGCCCACTTAGACAACCCCGAGGAGTCCCTTCTCACTGGCACGAACAATGGCCGTGATATCCGGGGTAAGGCCAACCTGAAGCTGAAGCCCGATCGCGTGGCTATGCAGGATGCCTCGGCGCAGATGGCTCTTCTCCAGTTCATGTCATGCGGTCTGCCTTCGACTGCCGTTCCCGCCAGTATCCACTGCGACCACATGATCGTCGGTGAGCGTGGTGCCGATACCGATCTGCCGGCTTCAATTAAGGGTAACAGTGAAGTGTTTGACTTCCTGGAGAGCGCGGCCAAGCGCTACGGCATCGAGTTCTGGCCCCCGGGTGCGGGTATTATCCACCAGAGCGTCTTGGAGAACTACGCCGCTCCCGGTCTGATGATGCTGGGTACCGACAGCCACACCCCTAACGCCGGTGGTTTGGGTGCCATTGCTATCGGTGTCGGCGGTGCCGATGCTGTCGATGCGCTGGTCGATGCTCCGTGGGAGCTGAAGGCTCCCCGCATCCTGGGTGTTCGTCTTGAGGGCCAGCTTAGCGGCTGGGCGTCTCCAAAGGACATCATTCTGCACTTGGCAGGCAAGCTGACTGTCCGCGGTGGTACTGGCTTTGTGGTTGAGTACCACGGCCCTGGTGTCGAGACACTTAGCTGTACTGGTATGGCCACTTGCTGTAACATGGGTGCTGAGGTTGGTGCCACCACCTCCCTCTTCCCCTTCTCGCCTAGCATGGTCCCCTACCTGGAGGCTACTCACCGTGGCCACGTTGCCCAGGCCGCTGCAGAGATTGCTGCCTCTGGTCCCGGTAACCTGCTGCGGGCTGACAGCAAGGCCGAGTACGATCAATTGATCACTATCAACCTGTCGGAGCTGGAGCCTCACATCAACGGACCCTTCACTCCCGACTTTTCTGTGCCCCTGTCCAAGTTCGCCGACACTGTCCGCGAAAAGAAGTGGCCTGAGACCTTCGGAGCTGGTCTCATAGGTAGCTGCACCAACTCCTCTTACGAGGACATGACCCGTGCTGAGCACCTGGTCAAGCAGGCCTCGGCCGCCGGTCTCAAGCCCAAAGCGGACTTCTTCATCACCCCGGGTAGTGAGCAGGTCCGTGCTACCCTCGACCGCGACCAGACCCTGAACAGTTTCTCCCAGGCTGGCGGTGTCGTGCTGGCCAACGCCTGCGGTCCCTGCATTGGCCAGTGGAATCGTACCGATGAAGTGCAGAAGGGCGAGGACAACGCCATCTTCACATCCTACAACCGTAACTTCCCGGGTCGTAACGACGGCAACCGCCGCACTATGAACTTCCTCGCCTCTCCCGAGCTCGTCACTGCGCTCGCCTACTCCGGTAGCACTACCTTCAACCCCATGACCGACTCCCTGACCACCCCGAGCGGTGGGACCTTCAAGTTCCAGCCTCCTCGGGGCTCGAACCTGCCCAGTGCCGGCTTTGAGGAAGGCAACCCCAACTTCCTGCCCACTGCCGCTGTGCCCGACCCTAGCGTTGATGTGGTCGTGTCCCCGACCTCGGACCGTCTGGCTTTGTTGGAGCCGTTCGCCCCCTTCCCCAAGGGTGACCTGTCTGGCCTTCAAGTTCTGTACAAGGTCAAGGGTCAGTGCACAACCGATACCATCTCTGCTGCCGGTCCCTGGCTCAAGTACAAGGGCCATCTGCCCAACATCTCCGCCAACACCCTGATCGGTGCCGTCAACGCTGCCACCGGTGAGACCAACGTGGCCTATGACGAAAACGGAAACAAGCACGGTATCCCCGAGCTGGCTGAGCAGTGGAAGCAGCGTGGCATCGAGTGGCTCGTCGTTGCCGAGGACAACTACGGCGAGGGCTCTGCCCGTGAGCATGCCGCCCTGCAGCCCCGTTACCTCGGCGGCCGCGTCATTGTCTCCAAGAGCTTCGCTCGTATCCACGAGACCAACTTGAAAAAGCAGGGTGTCGTGCCTCTGACTTTTGCCAACCGCGAAGATTACGACCGGATTGACGCCTGCGACAAGGTCGACACCGTCGGCCTCTATGACACCCTGCAGGCCGGTGGCCAGGGTGAGATCCAGCTGCGTGTCACCAAGCACAAGACTGGCGAGTCCTTCCTGGTTCCCGTTAACCACACTCTTAGCAAGGACCAGAGTGCGTTTATCCTTGCGGGCAGTGCGCTGAACCTGCTGGCCAAGAAGGCCAACTCGCAATAAACAAGTGTATCTTCCTTTCTCAACCAAAAGTCGTTTCGCTCGGAGTTGTTGACCCGGGGTGAGGGATGCACAATTACTATATAGCACAGCTGTTGCACCATACCATGTATTGAAAACTTAGACTTCTTTCGTTTCTGCGGGCTATATGATATCCAATGTGATCTGTATTCTATGTTTACATCCGTCCACCACCAATGTAAACCCTCCATCTAATTCCACCCCTCTTCAAGATGCCGTCTATACTCCGTAATCATCTCCGCCGTGATATTACTCCCACCACAAACCACAACCACAACCCTCGTCTCAGGATTCAAATCCGGAACCACCTCCTTCAACCTCCCATTAACAGCAGCCTCCAAACTAACCCCACACGCCAATTCCACCTGCAACCGCATCTCATCCACAAGTCTCAAAACCCCCCTCGCAGCATCAGCATCCGAGCACACAACACTCGAAACCAACACACCATCCGGCGGAGACACAGCGTTAGCAAACGTTTTCTCCGCAACACACAACGCACCAAGCGAAGTAGCCTTCGACGTAATAGCCTTCAAAGAACTCAACCTGCCCTGACGAAGCGAATGCGCCAACGAATCCGCACCATCCGTTTCCACCGCCACAACATGTACATTCTTCTTCTCCGTCAAAACCCTCTCCAATCCAGACACTACACCATTAAAAAGCCCTCCTCCACCAACACTACAAACCACAACATCAGGAATCCCCTCCTCCCCGGCAGCTAGTAACTGCTCCTTAATCTCCTCAATCATCCCACTAGCACCCTCCCAAACTAACTCATGATCAAAAGGAGGCACGTAGATATTCCCACCCTCTTCATCCTGGTTCGAGATAAACCGTTCCCTAAGGAACGTATCTGCTTCAAACCAGCTCTCGCCGTACTGCAAGACCTCCGTCGCGCCCGCAGCTCGCAGTTTCGAAATCATGGCCGGTTTCGTACTATGCGGGACGACTACTGTACAAGGGCAATTCAGGTCACGTGCTGCGTGCACGGCTGCGAGACCTGCGTTTCCGCCTGAGGAGCTGTAGAAGTGGAGGCCTTTGGACCTGGACTTGTTGTTGGTTACGGATGAGAGGATTAGGTTGCCGATTCCGCTTGGATGTGTTAGTTTGGTTTGGAGGTTGCTTCGGGTTGGGGAGGTGACGGACCGAGATTTGAAGGAGCCGGAGGGTTGGAGGAGTTCGAGTTTTAGGAATATTCTGCTGTTGATGGGTTATTTTTTGGTTCTTTCTTTTTCCCTTAACCGGGCTTGAGGATCGGGTTGGAGGGGTTACCATCCTGCTTGTTTGGATAGTGTTTTGGATTCAATTAGGGGTGTCTCGATCCAGGGCTTTTTGATGGGAGTCATTGTTGTAGGGTGTTTAGGTAGGAAGTGCAATTGGGGTAGGATTTGATGGTTACCACAGTGCAGGTTTTTATATTGTTGTTCCCCGCATGTAACTCTACAGGGCGTGCCTATCTTATCTCGGCGTTGCGATGCGATATCGCTTAGGGTTAGATCCGTGGAGACTTTCGTTGTTGTTGCCCAGGTTTCTGATGAACAGGGACTTGAAAAAGTCTATAGTCTCGTTTTAGGAACATAACTCTTTTGCCCACTCATCCCACCCTTGGAGGTTGGGTTTTGCCTGGTGCATAGGGGCTTGACTGTCAAGCGGCTCAAATATATAGATGAGCAATAGTACGAAATTTCAAAAGAAATATTTGGCTATGCCCTCTCATCCATCAATATGCAGGAAATGCAATAGACTCCATTCATAATCATCATAACATCGCAATATAATATGACAAAGTCTAGTGCTCGAGCGTGTACATGTATGCAAGGGTAAAAGAAAAGAGGCTAACGCTCAAAACACATTTATAGACCCCTGACACGATCAAGAGAACAGATAACATAACAGCTTGCACAGCATCCAGCTTAATCGCTATCACTGGCACTGCCATCCTCGCCATTGTCCCCGTCATTCTGGATGCCCTCAGCCAAAATGTACTCCGCCTGCTGGAGGGCCTGCTTAATAGCGGGCTTGTTGAAGACAAGATCAGCGGGCTTCTGACCATGCTTGTTCCGCACCCGTGGGTCACAGCCTGCCTCGCACATCATCTTGACCATCTCGGTGCCCAGCTCCTCGTCCTTGTCGTTAGCGTATCGCACGGCGATGTGGAGTGGTGTGTCTTTGTCCGCGCGGGTCAAAGGGTCACATTCAAAGTACTGGATATCGAAGAGGGCGTCCATCACGTCGTCTATACTGCCTGTTAGTGGGGAATTATGGACATGCGGGGGTTGACGTACAGCTGCCGTAGGTTGCGCAGATGTGCAATGCGTGGTTTCCCAAAGCGTCTGTCACTTCATTGAAAAATTGCGCTACCTCCTCATTTGATTTGTCCTTCATACTGTCCAGGACTTGCTCGATCAGGTGTGGCTGGTCCCGGCGGCAGGCTTCCACGACGAGCTCGCGGGGAGAGGCTCCCTAGGCGCGGGTGGTTAGCGGTGGTTCAGAGCAGACCAGGAATCTCATTACCCACTTCGTCATCGGCCATGATTGCTTTTGAGAATCAGTATTTTAGGGCTATCGGAGTTGTATCGCTACTATTGCGCGGCAGCGGTGATGCGGAGGATATGAGATCTGAAACGTAGGCAACCGAGCGTGGCGCAGTAGTGAAAAGCGGGGTCGGATAAAACACAATGATTCCAACAGCAATAAGACGAGTGTATACACAAAGGAAGTCGAGTCGGAAAGTCAAGCTTCCATCAAGTTGAGGTCACTGTTATTTCCCCAGGGACCATCCCACATCGGACCACGTGATCTTCCGAGCCCGCCGCCTGGTAGCCGCGCGCCTATCCGTTCCCGCGCGGAGATTCTGTCACCAGTTTGCTGAACTAGCTGCGACCCGGCGATTTCTGCGACCTGTACGAGTACGCTATCTACACGATCACTTTGAAGCTATTACTGAGTCCCAGCCGGGGCTATCACCATGCCGCTCGTCTGTTCGTGGTCCCGAAAGAACTCCCCGTGAAGCAACGACTGACAGCTCTGATCTCTAGTCTGCCCCAACTGCAGCAATGCGCTGACCATCTCCCGCATGGAGTCGACGACCCAGTATCCCATGGGAATCAACCGATTCGAATGTCGCTCATGCCCATACGAACATGCCGTGCAGCTCGAGTACTATGAGAAAACCGAGATGAAGCAGAAGGAGGTGGAGGACGTGTTTGGCGGCAAGGAAGAATTTGCCAACGCCGACAGTGTCGCCAGTGAGTACCACAGCTTTGCAGACCGTTGCCCCAAGGATCGGACTGACACTTCAACTAGCGCAATGCCCTTCGGAGAATTGCCACGGAGACCGTGCATACTTCTTCCAACTGCAGATTCGAAGTGCAGACGAGCCGATGACTACGTTCTTAAAGGTAAGCTCCTTGCATACTACCTGCGTCTGCACAACTGACGGCTGGAACAGTGTACGTCGTGCGGTGCGCGGTGGCGAGAGAATTGAGGACCTCGTGTTGCTTATGGTGACAGGGGAGATTTGAGATTTCGAGGACAAAATGGGGCGCATTTACGAGTTACGGCGTTTTGGAGAGATCATAGAGCCAATTCAGATACCCAGACAGAAAATTTGATCTACGTCAGAGCGGTCCCGCGTGCACAGGTAGTTTCTGTTAGCATTGTCTCGGCCCAAAAAAGCCAAAAAAAAAGGAGTACTGTAGACAGAAGAAAAGTGGAAATTCGGGAAGGATACAACCATGGGACCGTGCCGAGTCACATGGGTTCCTCTTATCATTATTGAATTGAACAAGAGTGGCTACAGTAGTATGTAGTATTGCTATCCCAATTACAGAGTATGATTATAGGCTACAATGGCTGCTCAACAATGTGGCAAAATAAAAGTCTGCACAACACCTTGAAATCTCTGGTGGGTCCACAACGTTGGCGGTGACCGAGTGCCCCTCAGCCGCGGGGTTCTGTTATCGATGACCACAAAGAAAGGAAAATTACCACTCGCAGTGTCGCGGTGAGGACAAAAGAAAAAGGGCTGAACAATGCAAATCTACCGAGCAAAATATGGCCCGATGACTGCGTTGCTGCCCAGTTATGGTTGTAGAGGCCCAGTAAAAGTGACTATAGTGGGCTGAAAAGAGCCCGCAACAGAAAAAAATTCGCACCTAGTGGGGACCCGAGAGGGATGAAACCAGGGAAACAAAAAGGAACTGTACCAGTACTTACTAAAGAGTATGATAGAGACGAGTATAATATGTACCAGTACACGAGAGACAGCCCACCATAGTCAGAATCTTCATAGTGGGGCAGCTCGCGCACCAATAAAAAGGCCGCACTTGCCCAAGGGCTTGAACCCGCCCATGACTCGCCTCCCTCGCTTGCCCCTCCATATAAGGATTTCCCCTCCTCCCCCCTCCCACAAAATTTTTCTTTCTCCCCCCGTCCGCATCAGTACGTATATCTTCCCCCTCCCTCTTCTCTTCCTTTTTTCTTCTTTCATCCATCTAACCTTTCATTGTTCAGTACCTCTACGCACGCCGTAGTTTCTGAGCAAGTGTCGGAATTTTTCTAGTATCTTCCAAAGAACTACAAGAATTCATTTCTCTTAACCGTCATCATGGGGTACGTCTCTCACTTCCCTCGCCGTCGCTCCTCGTCGACCTGGTCCCCTGGTCTCCTCCCCATCGTGCTCGCGCTGACCCTCCACACAGTAAGGAAGAGAGAAGCCACATCAACATCGTCGTTATCGGCCACGTCGATTCCGGCAAGTCCACCACCACCGGTCATTTGATCTACAAGTGCGGTGGTATTGACCAGCGTACCATCGAGAAGTTCGAGAAGGTATGTTGTCTTACATCGTCTTGCTCCCCTCATCCTGAAGTCCCATGTCACTGACCAATCTTTTCCACTCAACAGGAAGCTGCTGAGCTCGGTAAGGGTTCCTTCAAGTACGCCTGGGTTCTTGACAAGCTCAAGGCCGAGCGTGAGCGTGGTATCACCATCGACATTGCCCTCTGGAAGTTCCAGACCGCCAAGTATGAGGTCACTGTCATTGATGCCCCCGGTCACCGTGACTTCATCAAGAACATGATCACTGGTACCTCCCAGGCCGACTGCGCTATTCTCATCATCGCCTCCGGTACTGGTGAGTTCGAGGCTGGTATCTCCAAGGATGGCCAGACCCGTGAGCACGCTCTGCTTGCCTTCACCCTCGGTGTCCGCCAGCTCATCGTCGCCCTGAACAAGATGGACACCTGCAAGTGGTCCCAGGACCGCTACAACGAGATTGTCAAGGAGACCTCCACCTTCATCAAGAAGGTCGGCTACAACCCCAAGGGTGTCCCCTTCGTCCCCATCTCCGGTTTCAACGGTGACAACATGCTCGAGCCCTCCGACAACTGCCCCTGGTACAAGGGTTGGGAGAAGGAGACCAAGGCCGGCAAGGTCACTGGTAAGACCCTCCTTGAGGCCATCGACGCCATCGAGACTCCCGTCCGTCCCTCCAACAAGCCCCTCCGTCTTCCCCTCCAGGATGTCTACAAGATCTCCGGTATTGGCACTGTGCCCGTCGGCCGTGTCGAGACTGGTGTCATCTCTCCCGGCATGGTTGTTACCTTCGCCCCCGCCAACGTCACCACTGAAGTCAAGTCCGTTGAGATGCACCACCAGCAGCTCAAGGAGGGTCTCCCCGGTGACAACGTCGGCTTCAACGTCAAGAACGTCTCCGTCAAGGAGGTCCGCCGTGGTAACGTTGCCGGTGACTCCAAGAACGACCCCCCTGCCGCCGCTGCTTCCTTCAACGCCCAGGTCATCGTCCTGAACCACCCCGGTCAGGTCGGTGCTGGTTACGCTCCCGTTCTGGACTGCCACACTGCCCACATTGCTTGCAAGTTCGCTGAGCTTCTGGAGAAGATCGACCGCCGTACTGGTAAGTCCGTTGAGGACTCTCCCAAGTTCATCAAGTCCGGTGATGCCGCCATCGTCAAGATGATTCCCTCCAAGCCCATGTGTGTTGAGCCCTTCACCGAGTACCCCCCTCTCGGTCGTTTCGCTGTCCGTGACATGCGCCAGACCGTTGCCGTCGGTGTCATCAAGTCCGTCGACAAGTCTGCCGGTGGTGCCGGTAAGGTCACCAAGGCCGCCCAGAAGGCCGGCAAGAAATAAGTGATTTGCGGATGACACAGAGACGCCGTGATGAATTTTTTTCTTAAAAATGCTTTTATGGATTTGGACAGCTAGATTTTGCTGTGTAGTCTGAAAATGCTACATACAATTCGTGTCTACGAACGATTTCTTCCGTGTAATCTTGCCTGTGTAGTCCTCTCCCCTTGTAAATCTGTCAAGAAATGTAGATGTTCCTCATCGCAGAGTACTCAATTTGGTGTTGTGTGGTGGACCCCTCCTTCTGTGAGGCGGCATTTTTTTTCACCCTTAGCAGCCTTAAGGTCCGACATTTCCCTCATGGAACAAATAATCCCAAAATCCCAGCTTACGACCGTCGCCTCGCTAGTTAAACTCAAATCTTCCATTTTCGTGACTCAACACGCATCGACCCTTGTAGGCTCAGTCCACGAGTCATCGACTCGATAAGAGAGCGCGGCCCCATTGGCTGCTGCTAGTCTCGTTTTTGAATCAACCGGTGGTAGATTGGAATCGGAGCTCTTTGGACTCGTTCATGTTCGACATTGTTCTTAGTGAAGGCGGTTTAGGCGTGTAATATCGCAGGTTATTCATTTAGCTATGGACAAGGTAGAAAACCGAGGGCAAAGGGTGTAATTGGATGTTGGTTGTATGTGTTGATAATAGTATACTGCGTGCGTCAGAAAGTATAGCCATAGTAAACTGAAACTGCCTGTAGTCTAAAAGGAAACAAGCACTGGTATTGCTGGGTATAAATCATAGGTCACGCCATAGCCAAACATCTCCATGTCCAGTTAATCACTATCGCTCTCCTCCTCCGAACTATCAGCAGTACCTCCTCTCGACCTCCCTTCATTCTCCCCAGCCTGAGCCTCCTCCTCCCTCGCCCTTTCCCCAACACCCACAATCCCTAGACTCCTCTTCAATCTAGTCTCAAACTCCGCCCTCTCCTCCGTCTCTTCTCCACCAATCCCATAAACCTCCCTCACAAGCCCAGAAACACCCCCAGTCCCAACCTCAATCTTCCCCCGCGGTCCAGCCATGTACTCGATAATCTCCTCCCCACCATCCATCTCCCGCGTACGAACAAGGTATCCCTCCTTGCACAACCTCGCCAGGAACCGATCCGTCCGATCAATAGGCGTGTATGTCTCAGCATTCATGCGCGCCAAGTACCGCTCAAGCTTCTGTTCACCCAGCGCACCACCATTCAACGAGATAACAGCAATGATAAAGCTATACAATGCCGTGTAGGTACTCTCCGTAGCTGAGGAGGGCGCTTTCGTCGGGGTCAGAATAGCCGGCGTGCGAAACGCTGCTGGGAGCGTACTTGTCAGAATCCATGATTTGTTCGTACTTGATGGTTTTTCTGTTTTTTGCGCCGCTGTTGAACAGAGCTCTGTTAGCATGCGCTTGGGCGGGAAAAGAAAAGCAAACTCACCCCGTCGCTGTGTAATCGTGACCTTTTCTCGCGCGGGAAGCTCGGTCATCTCCATGCCGAATTTGTGGCGGAGTTCGCGCTGCGCGTGCTCGAAGACGAGTTTGAATTGGCGGGAGCCTTGTTCGCCTAGGACTTTTGTGCTTATGTCGGCGCGGCGGATGGGGAGGCGGGAGTATTCGCTTGATAGGGCGAGGCGGACTAGTTTTTGGATCATTACGTTTGTTGAGGATGCGGCGTTTTCAGAGGACATTTCGGCTTCTGGGGATGAGCTTGCGCGTGCTCTTTGGTGGGGGGTTGCGTCTGGGTCGGGCGCTTGGTCCTGGATTTTGTTTAGTTGGGGTTCCCGAGGTTGGGGGGGCATTTGTTGGCTGGATCTACTGCTCTTCGTTTCCGAATTGAGGACATTGTGGTTGCGGGGTGTGAGTGTTGGTGGTGTTGGTGGTGGTGTTGGAAGACGCGACGCGGTGTCGGAAACTGATTTTACCCCGATTGGGATAGGCGGTCCGTGCACGGTTCTTATCTTTGGCGTTTACCATGTTACTTTCTCGACTCTGGATTTACAGAGCCTTGGAAGCTGGTTCTAAGAAGAGCTACACAGGAAAGAGAGTTCATAGGGTATACGTTGTATTTCTGTGCTGGACTGGACTCGTTGAGGGGAGTCTTTCGGGACACGCTGAGCAAGGCGAGCAAAGATATATCAGAAGCTGAACGAGCAACGCATACAAGCATACAAAGTAATAATAGCAGCCCTGGGGATAGACATTATTTTCTCTAGAGAAAAGAAAAGAAACCAAAAGAAGGCTCAAGACGGTATCTAATCAGTGGCTGTTGGTCTTCTCGTTGATGACTTCCTTAGTCTCCTCCTTGGACTTCTGCAGCCAGGTGCTAATCCAAGCCAGCGACTCTTGGGACAGCATCAAGCTGGTAGTGATGACAGCCTTCCCAGAGGCGACAAGACCATCACCACCGCACTTCTTGTATTCGCTACCGTAGATATCAAAGACGTGGTGCTTGACATCGCCTGCGAAGCGCACCGGGTAGCCGGCAGTGTTGTAGATGCTGCCACGGATCTTCTGGGTATCTTCACGAATGATGGGGAAGCGGGAGTCGATGCGGGACAGGCCCTTGTCTCCCAGCGAGTCGGCACGCTCTAGGTATGGAGCGACATAGCTGAAGGGAGTTGAGAAGTAGGGCAGGACGGGTTTGGCGAAGCGGTCATAGCCGTGGTCGGCGAACTCGAGGGACTTGGTACCGTATTGGGTGCTCTTGAAGAGATTGATGGAGTCTGAGACCACAGGATAGGAGGTCAGATGCTGGAGGTGGATTAGTTGAGGGTGACGAGGTCATTTTACTCGAGGCGGTTACTCACGTTGAGGAATTGAGAATGGACATTCTCGCCGTTGACGACTGGTTCACCCATATTGGCCGAATCTGCGTGGGGCATTAAGCAATCGATGGAGGTGTCAAAAGGGAGAAAAGAAAGGAAGGTAGCAGTGGGAAAGTGAGAGTAGGAAAAGAAAAAAAAGGTAGAAAGTGGGCTGTATATAGACATTTGACATGTGATTGCGCCCTCATTATGCAATTGGTTTGAGGCCCCTGCGCAATCGCATCATTTGTGCAATGGGATCGTATTCCCCTCTTTTACCAGCTTTTTTTCCATTTCATTTCATTTCATTTCTATTCTATTTTCCTTCTGCCTCACCGGTCGCTAAGCCTCTAATGAAGTCCTAAGGTCGCAGTTTAGACTTTTGCATGGAGTAGAGGCAACTACGATCTTGGAACCGGACATCAGAAAGAAAACCAGTTTTCCAGCCCATTGCCACCTCCGTCCGGACTCGTCCAGACTCAATTGCATTAGTTTGCGACATGGATTTGCAAATGTTGATAAGGTCATGCTTTCACATGTGATTGTGGGTCCAACGTTGACGCATTCGAACTTCTTTACTTAGTTTCATCCTTGGATCCACTCTAGCTTCATGTCCTCATCTACAGAGGATTATCGTCTAACTCTAAACAAATGTCATTCATGTCATGTTAATGATCTCGACTCCTGTCAAGCCTTGTTACATCACCACCTGAACCCCCGGGCCTCGCACTCCGAAAGAGGAGCCTTATCAGCCACGGACTTCATGCATTGGTTTAGTTACGCCTAGGCGACCGTCACACCTGTAGACCGGGGTCGACTTTCTCATTGCGAGGACCAGCCTCGCCTCTGCACAATTGTATCCACCTTTTGGCCTGAGCGTCGAACCTATCTATGGTATGCATCATGTTTGCCCCGAATTTACGGCTTAGAGGATATCCCCCACGGGCAAAGAGAGGGGTAAGACCCCAGATACGCAACGGCTGCTGCAAGATAGGCCATTCGAAACACGCCCCTCGCCTAAGGTTAGGTCCTGGCCGGGTTCGCGATCGGAATACGCGGGCGTGCGACTGACGGGCCGGATGATTCATCCTCGAATCGTCCGATTCTCGGCGGTTGGATCTAAACCTGCTGTATTGCCATTTTGAAGCCATCGGGGTTACCACTGTTGAATTTTCCACGCGCAGTGCTCTTGGTCGATGGAATGTGTCAGGATGGGTGGGTTATGCGGCACGACGTTCGCGGGGGACTGGTACGACCGTCAGACATAAATCGGAACTAGGGGATTCCGGATTCCCCGGACTCTGTGCGAGCACATGTAGTATCTTATTCGAGAATATGATAAGACTGGGGAGTTGAGCCTGCGTTAACCCTTTCCGCGGCCCCCTAGTCGATTAGTCGAACAGAGGTGAAGGACGGGTTGATCTGGTGGCGAGCCACTGAGCACTCTTAAGCTACTGCATAGATCACACAATTCCGACAGAGAATTGGGGGACTTTTGTATACTCTGGACGGCACGGCGCATTCGCTATGGACGTTATTTTTATACGTAGATGTTTCCGCGCGCTGTCTAATTCGTGGACGTGTTATCCATCCATCCCGTTAACCTAATGTGGACTGTCATTCCTCGGTGTACTTAGTTTGTGGCAAGTCACGCCACTCGTGCTGCACACTTTTGGACTTGGAATGAATCTAGGCATTAATAGCAAAGAATGGACCTACTTAGATGGCATATACCGCGGGTACATCCACGTCACCGTAGGTCGAAGACCCTATCGGAGCTCGGAGCTCTGCTTTGTTGGGTGGCGGATTCCTGCAATGCCTCCCTAGCTTATCGGTTGCTGTTGTATAATAATGTAGCCCTGTTATGAACCGCGAAAGCTCATGATCTTGGGTTGGGGTGGGGTGTTTCACATGCGTGAAGAGACTGCCTGGGATGGCAAATTGAAACTTCCCGGACCAGGTGTAGTCGAGATAAGATTTGGTCACATGGGACTGGAAGCCACATGCAATCTGGTAATCTTTACGCAGCAGTCTAATTTTGACGTGAAGCTACGGACGGTACGGAGATGATGGTTGCCCACGATACACAGATGGTATCAAGACGCACCGAGGGACGGGAAACCGGGGAGCGGCATAGGATCTACCAAGTGATAAGCCACGACGGTGGGATAACATCAAAGGCGCATAGGACTCGAATGGAAAGGGTGGTGCAACACATTGCACACCACCCAAGATGCAGGCCGCATGAAGAAAGTAGTAAATTCATGTTTTCCATTTCATTCAGACGGAGGCCAGATTTTAGTGGCGCCCCTCGTGCAAACTGGAGATCATCGATACATTCCCGATTCTGTTTCCAGCTATGGTATATGCCTTCCATCCCGTTGCAGGGACCGAATGTGCTCGATGCTTTTTTCCCCTCGCCTTCACCTCGAGCCGTGCGCGCTCAAAACGACAAAACGCCGGATAAACCGTTTAGAAACCTGCACAGCATTAGTGGATTGTAGATTGTAAAGCATGTGGAAAAGATTCAACGTACGCAGAGGAGTGAAGAACCAACGGTTCTTGCCGGAGGTGTAGCGGTCCTCCAGAGCCTTCTTGATGGTCTTCTTGGCGTCCTCGCGCTGGGAAACTTCCTTGAAGGTGTCCTGGGAGACAACACCCTTCAGGCCCTCGAGTTCGAGAGTGTAGCGGGTGGGCATCAGGTGGTTGTAGTTGACAACCTTGATGAAGGGCTTGATGCGGCTGCGGCGGTCCACGAGCTTCTTACCCATGCGGCGGGTAACCTTCAGAGGGTAGCGCTCGATACCGGCGACGACGGCGAAGGGGAAGGGGTGCGCCTTGGAGCCAGTGTCCTGAGGCTGGACAATGACGACCTATAGAGTCGACGAAAATGCGCTGGTCAGCCCGAGTCCTTGCTGCAATTTTTTGTCCACCATTCGTTCGCATTCTCGTTCAATTATTGCCGGCGAGCCCATCCATTGCTGTCTGCGGTCCTCCTCTCCTCGTCCCTCTTCTCATCGGGGGGAATAGATCGATTGTCGTACCTTCTTACCGGCGTAACGGCCACGGGTGATGATGGCCACACGGCCCACTTTCATGACTGTCGCGACATTCTCGTTAGCATAATTGTCGTAAAAGGGATCGTGGAGGTCGAATACGTACACTTCATTGTGAAGGTCCCGTTAGGCGGCGAGGTTTGGCGGGTTGGTTGTCGTTGTACGGGAACAGTCAAGATCGAAGTGTTCGTTTTTTCGCTTGGGCGGGCTGAGAGGGCTCAGGGCATGGTTGATTTGTGTGCTGCTCGGTTATTGGCTGGTTTGACGAGACGACCGCGTTAGTCTCGCTGGGGAAATATACCCCATTGGAACTAGCTCCGGAGCACCCCAGCTTCACCGCCTGACCTGACTTTGTTTACGATCCGCAGTTGCCCTGTAGCTACCCCCGTTGCTATGGCGAGCGCAGGATGATGTGTAGGTCGCGTACTGGTTCTGGCCTTGGTTCCTCCACTCCACTGCTTCCTTATCAAGTTGATTGATCTCCCGGTGACTTGATCGTTCACCGTCTTTTATCTGTTTTCTAGCGAAATTCATCTTCGTTTTGATATGCCTTGAACGACCTCTGTTACTTTGTTTTTGATACCTTGATCCTACATTCCCGTACACTTGATTGTCAATACCTCTCTGAAACACCTTATCCCTACAGAGCACCATGCCGTCCCAAGAACGGGGCAGCTCTTCCCGCGACTGGGAACTCGTCAAGTCCGAATCCAGTCGGCGGTTGTCTGTTCCAATGTATGTTGTGGCCTTGATCGCGTAGATCCTCACCAGCCATGAATGACTGGAAACATATGCTAAAGCGTCGCAAACGCAGGTGGGATAGTTCTGACCCTGAGCGTGCACCTCCGCCGCTGCCCTTGAACCCTCGCTCAATGAGCCCTGCAACCAAGTCTAATGTGTCGCCTGGCATCCAAGCTGTGGCGGCCAAGTTCACCGACAGACCGAGTGATGCTATTAGCTCCTACACAACAAACCCCATGCCCAAGTCTTCATCGCCAGAGCGATCATTGGTAAAGGGCCACCACAAGCGCATGCAGTCTATGCAGCCCAGTGACACCAGGAGCGATGCGCGTTCTGAGTTTCTCAACTACATTGAAAATCGGTCCCCAGAGCGACCTCTGCGCGCCACGATTTTGGACCCGACAAATAAGCAGCCAGATTCAAGCAAAGGTGCTGGTTCTCCTTCGAGTCGTTCCCCAGAGCGAGAGCTCCCGAGCTACATCTCAAGTCGTTATCTGTCAAAACCAATCCTTGGAGAATCTACTCCCTCCTCCCCAACAATGTTGGCTCTCCAAAATATGCACATTCCCTCTGAAATTGACCCGCCGTCACCCTCGAAAGCTCCCAAGATGATTGCCCTTGCTCCTGCTCCAAGAGAACCAGAGCCCGCTCCCCAAACCGAAAGCCAAACCCACACTATGGGTACGCTCGCCTCCCAAATTCGCAGCCTTACCGATATTGCCAGCAATTTGCAGCGTGAAATGTCCAACCTCAGCCGACGAAGCAAAGATAATGCCACAGACCTTATTAGCTTGAAGGCAGCGACCGATGCTCGGGATGAGGATATTCGGAAGAGCTTGAAGGAGTTGACTTCGAACCTGGTAACGAAGTTTTTAGATGTGGATCCTGCAAGGTTTGATCTCAGTGCTCTTCTAAAGCGTGATATTGGGATTGACCGCAGTGAATCGGACAGTTCTCCCAAATCGAAGAGAAGCTACTCTGTGCCCCGCATGCCCAGCCCTAATCCGTTTAACTACGATCGTGACTTTGCTGGCTCGCCTGCACCAATCTCCGATGGCTCTGCCAGCATTGCCCTTCTCGAAAAGGTGTTGCGCGAAATGGCAACCAAAGAAGGCGAGGAGAAGCTTTTGGAGCTTGTCGACGAAATCAAGTCACGACCCGCTGCAACCGCCTCCGACAAGGAATCTGATAAGAAGATCACCAACATGCTGGAAGAAATCCTCAATCTCGTGAAGGAAGATCCTTCCAGCAGAGCCCTCGTGCGCGCCATGAGCAGTTCAAATAATGCACAGCCGAGCGCCAACCTTGATAGTACTCGACCTAGGTCATTGGGTTCTATGGACCCCACAGCTGCCGTGCGTCCCTTGGATGTTCTGAAAGGTGACAAGCTGGACCTATCCTTGTCTGGCAACAACGAAATTCTTGCCATTCTCCGCAGTGTTAAGAACAGTGTCGTTGAAAGCGGTGGCATGACTAACGGCGTGAAAGCCCTGGTGCGAGAATTGCGCGGGGAGGTCCTGGGAATGGGACGTGAGCTTGCTCGCAAACTGGAAACCGTTGAGGAGACCCGGGCAATTGCTGGGGAGGAAAAATCTCAGCCCCCCGGGCCTGATGAGATCTCCGCCATTGTCAATGAGAGTCTCAAGGGTCTTCAAGAGCAGCTGGCTGCTACCGTCGAGGAGAGCCGACAACACTCCTCGGCGTTGTCCGGATTCCAGGCAACTATGAACAGCGCCGCTATCTACTCTGTCGTTAAGAAAGCCCTTGATGAGCTTGATCTGCCTCAACCCGAAGCTCCACCCACCGGGTCGGTCATGGAGAAGGAAGACATCTTAGAGACCATTCGTGAAGCCTGGGAGACTTACAGACCCGAGATCGAATTGCAGAACTTTGGTCTCGAGCGTGAGGAGATCCTGGAGTGTCTCTCTGAGGGCCTCAAGTCTTACCAACCCCAGCATGAAGAGTCCCTGACATATGAGCAGGTCCTGGGAGCTGTCCGAACAGGTCTACAGGACTTCCAGCCGCCGCAAACACCTGCAATTACTCGCGACGAAATTATTATGACGATACGTGAATGCCTCGAGAATTCCGAGCCTACCTCTCGCGGCTTGGATGAAGAGCATGTCGGTCATCTTAACTCCATTCGGGACGAGATTTTGGGTGTCTTTGCCGAATCTATGGAGAAGAACGGTTCCCAAGGTCTCAACGAGGAACATGTCAACCTTCTATACTCGATCCGAGACGAGATTATGGGTGCCTTGACAGAATCTCAAGAGAAGCTCACTGCTCGCGGGGTGGATGAAGAACATGTCACTCATCTGAACTCCGTTCGGGACGAGATTTTGGGTGTCTTTGCCGAATCTATGGAGAAGAACGGTTCCCAAGGCCTCAACGAGGAACACGTTAACCTTCTATATTCTATTCGAGACGAGATTATGGGTGCTTTGGCAGAATCCCAAGAGAAGCCCGTTTCTCGTGGTCTAGACGAGGAACACATTCATCATCTCAATTCCATTCGAGATGACATTCTCCATGCCCTGACGGAAGCCATGACCAACCTTCCTGTCTCGAAATCCTTGGATGAGGAGCATCGAACCCATATGAACGACATCCGTGATGAGATTCTCAACGCCCTGACTGGATCTATGGCCACCCAGAGCATGATCAGCAAAGAGTCGTTTGATTCCGGTATTGGCCGCGATGACATTCTCAGCGCAGTCTCCGATGGCCTCGAGGCACACTTTTCCGCGACCAAGGACATGGAAGAGCCACGCATCTCCAGGTCTGATGTTGTCAACGCTATTAACGATGCATTTGATGCTCAACAGTCAGCTCTTAGCACCAGCGTTGTACAGCCGAGCATCTCTCGCGAAGAGATAATGACCGCCATTGCCGATGGCATCGAAATCGCGAACAAGCCTCAAGAATCGTCACAACTCTCTCGTGATGAAATCTTGAGTGCTGTTTCGGAAGCCCTAGAGAAATCGCGTGAAGCTGACCAATCAGCCCTGAGCACCGATGTCCAACAGCCTTCTATCACCCGGGAGGAGCTTTTCAATGCCGTGGTCGATGGCATCGAAAGCTCCAACACCATGACTCGCGAGATTGAATTGAACAAGGACGATCTCATGGAAGCTATCAGTGCCGGTCTCCAGGCAGCGAACCGCAACGTGGGCGACGAGGTGCTCTCCCGACTGCAGGATGTTGTCGATGACATGAAGGAGGAATTCAAGCAGTACTCTGGTGCCAATGAAAAAGGCACTGAACAGGTCTTGGACGCAGTCAAGGATGGCCTTGATGTTGTGCGAAAGGAGATTGAGACTTATGTTGGGGGAGCCCACGATGATTCTGACAAACTCGAGATCATCGATACCGTGAAGGAGGGCTTCCGCCTGCTGCAAGCTGATATGGAGAAGACCATCAACGATGCCGCTCTGTCGAACGCAACACGGGGCGCCGCTAATACTCCAGAGCTGCTGGATGCCATGGAAAAAGAGTTCGAGCACCTTCGCAGTACCATAAGTGCCCTTCTCATTCGCGACAGTGCCAATAGCGAGAAGGATGAAATCCTCGATGCCATCCGGGAGGTTCGTGAGCAGTCAAACACCAGAGGTGGAGACGATGAAATCATAAACACCCTGAAGCTGGAGTTTGAAAACCTGCGCGAGCGCACGGAGATGAGCCTTGTTCGCTCCGAGCCCTTTTCCGAAAAAGAAGACATTCTTGCTGCCCTTCGCGAACACTTTGACAACCTCCGCGAGGAAACCCGCGCGCAGGATGGAAGCGAGAGCATGCTCTCCGCTACTAGCGAGCTGCTCGATGCTTTCAACGAAGGCATTGATTCCATTCGCGAGGATATTAAAAAGGTTTTGGAGAAGCCCGCTGAATTCGACAACTCTGAGATCCTCGACACCCTCAAGGATGGCCTGGCAGACTTGAAACTCGAGATTGATTCCCTTCGGGTGTCGCAGAAGAGCAAGGAGCTAAATGACGAAAGCACAGCCCACGGCGGTGAACTCACGCTTGCCAAAGATTCTGAGCTTGGAAGTGGCATCGAGAGTTTAAAAACCCTGATCACCGAGCTCCATGATAAGGTGGAGACCATCGACTCGACCTCTCGCTCCGCTGAACCTGCTGAAGACGCGTTGAACAAGGGCCACCTGGACGAGGTTCTTGTTGCTATTCAGGAAGTTCAGGTTGCCATGGGTGAGATGGGTGCTAGCCGGGAAGTCTATGAGAAGGCTGCTCGCAAAGAAGATACCGACGCTATTCAAGAGCTTCTTATGGGCACTAAAACTCAGCTCGACGGAATGGTCTTCCCCGCTCCTGACCAGATCGCCACCCCCGAGCACATTGGTAACCTTGAGACCATGATCAAGGAGGCTAAGGATACCATCGCCGACCTGTCTGCCCGTCTGGAAGCCGATGCTCCTACCAAGGCTGAAGTCGGTGCCCTGGAGGGCCTTATCAGAGACGTCTGGATTGCCCTGGATGAGCTGAAGGGCAAGACCAAGGCAGACGAAGAAGAGGAAGGGGAGAACTCCGACAAGCTACTCAAGTCGGATCTTCAGACAGTCGAGGCTATGATCTTTGAGGTCAAGACTCAGGTTGATGAGCTGAAGCTACCTGATGTGGAGACGCTCCCGACCAAGGATGAAATCCAGGAACTGTCGACGCTTGTCACTGACTTCCGGGAAAAGATGGAAGCAAACAACGAGATGACTGGCCAAGGCTTTGAGGCTCGCAAGACTGAGCATGCTGGTCTTGCCGAAAAGATCGAAGAGGCCAAGTTCGTTGTTGGCGAGCTGGGCGAGGAGCTGAAGAGCAAGCTTGACGGCAGCGCCGAAGGTCTCACAGAGCTCAAACAGCTTCTCGAGGGCCTGGCCATCACCGCGGAGAACTTCTCCACCGTGGAAAGCATCAAAGAGCTGACCGAGCTCATCAATCGAGAATTCGAGCGCGCTCGCGGTGAGGAAGATGCGACCAGACTGGATAAGGAGGAGCGGGATGCTGCTGCTATGATCAAGCATGACGAGACTCGGGCTGCCATTATCGTGGAGCTCGGGGCCAAGATTGACGAGAAGATCGGAGAGGTCATGGCGAAGTACGAGGAAGCTCATACTTCGCTCCACTCCAAATTCTCGGAGACCGAGGAACGTGACATGGCTCACACCGAGGCTGTGACCAGCACCAAGGCACTCGCTGAAGAGATCAGGCTCGTGATTGGCGACATGGGCAGCAGTGTCAACGACAGCTGTGAGCGGATGGCCCTGGACACCAAGGCTCTCTCAGAGAAGGTTCACGAGTCCTACAACCGCATGGAGGAGATGCAAAATGAAGTCAAGTCTCACCAGGAGCAGTCTCGGGGCGACAATGAGAGAGCTGTTGCTGCCACGGAGCGTGTGGAGAGCAAGCTGCTTGAATTCAACCCTCAAATTTTGGAGATTGTTCAGCAGATCCTGACTGTTGTCAGCCAGCATTATGAACACTCCCAGCAGTCGGCAGAGGAATTCAAATCGGAGTTGTCTTTGTTACCAAGCAATATCCCGAACATGCTTCCAGCTCTTCCGCCGCCGGAATCTTCCCGAGAGCTTGAGGATGATCCTGTACACAACAAGTTGAACGATATCCTGGAGCACGCCAAAAATAACCAGGTGCACGAAGTTCTCAACACGCTGCTTGAACACTCCAAGAACGACCAGCTCCATGCTAAGCTTGACCGGGCCTTGGACCAAAGCTCTGGCGCGAATGATCAGATCTATGAGAAGCTGGACCGGCTCCTCGAGCATGCTAGCAATGGCGCTGGCTCTGTCCATGAGAAGCTTGACGCGTTGCTCAGCCGCCCAGCAAATACAATAGATCCTGAGCACTCCGTCACTCAGATGATGAAGCTGGACGAGATGCACAAAGACATCATGGAGAACACTCGTAGGATGAACGAGATGTTCGCTGCCCAGTCTGCTCTCGTCGCTGAGGATACCGAACGAAAGCGTCGCGAGGCTGAGGAGGCTGCCATTGCCCTCGAGCGAAGAATCAGCCAGCGCGAGCAGGTGGAAGCCGAGCTCGTAGGCTTGCACGAGGAGAAAGAGTCGCTGCTGAAGATCCTCCACGCTCTCAAGATCGAAAAGGATGAACTTACCAAGCAGAACCAAAAGCTGAACAAGGATCTTTCAGGCCTCGAGACTGCTCTTGAAATCCGCCACGAAGAGATGCAGCAGATGGAGGACCGCGCCGACGGTCTAGAGAAGCGCATCTTGGAAGGTGTCCTCGACCACGCACGCACTGTGCTTCTCAGCCGATCCGGCAGCTTGCATTCCATGAACCTGAAGAGGAACCGCAGTGTACGCTCGTCTCGCACCGGTGCTCGCAGCCCTAGTGCCATGAGCACTGCCACCGCAAGCACCGCAAAAGACACCAAGGACCCTCGCAGTATTCTCGGTAACGGTGTCGGCATGGCCCTGAAACGCCGCATGCCGAACAACCTGCAGGCTGGAACAACTGCTGTCCAGCCCAATATTGGCAAGGAGCGCCGGATTCTCAGCTTGAGTCATGTCATCGGTAACCGAGGCGCGGACCGTCAGGTGAGCGCTACCAGTGGCATCACCAACCTGAAGCGCAGCCATTCGGTCAAATCGAACTCGCTTCGCAAATCCTCATGGGCTGGCCACAGCTCCGTTGCCAACAAGGAGAATGAGGCATTCCGCGAGGAGGACGAGCACGACAGCGATCCTGATATCGATGCGGGTACTCCGCGGAGAACCAGCTATGCCCCGTCGGACCGGAAGTCAAGCTACGCTGGGACGTGTACCGACAGTGTCGTGACTGGACCCACTGAGAGCGTCGTCTCCGAGGACCGCCGTACTAGCGGCGTGAGCAGTACCTCTGGACAAGAAAGATCTATTGCCGGCGATAGCCACGTGGATGAGATCAATCCTGAGTCGGAGTCAGATGATGCCCACACAGCTCGTGAGGATGACGACGACGAGTGCGAGGACGAGCATGAGGTGCAGGGTGACATCGACCAGGAGATCTCGGTGACCGGCTCTGCTATGGAAGCAGAAGCCCTGAAACTGCCAGAGCGGCCCGCTGATAGTGGGTTGGGCTCGGAGATGGCAGTCTAATACTTGATTGAGTCTTTCGTTTACTTTGTTACGGCGATGAGTTCTGACGTTTTTCCTTTCATATACCACTCTTCTGTTATGTTATTCTTATGAGCCTGTATGATTCCCTTTGCATGATGGACGAAATAATTGTGTCTATTCCTCAGAACAAGCCCATTCGTAGTCGTTCGTATACTTCTAGTCATACTTCGTGGTCACTTGATAGCAAGGTCAGGTGATGTCCCAACAGATCGTTAATGCCTGAGGCGCAGCAGAGGCCGCGTGCTCCGGAGCTGCGACCTCGCTCTCTTTTCCTTCTTCTGGCGCATGGAGTCCCTTTTGTGAAAGAAATAGGAGGTCTCTGTGCTCGCCAGGCTCATGGTAGACTTGAGGTGTCCCTCTCCCTGCCTCACCTAAGTTCTACTCCCCTCAACACTTCCAAACCCGAGCTCCCCGCATCGGGTGACAAGCTGTTGAGGGCATTCCAACAATGCTGGACCCCCTAGGCTCCCCTCCAGCATGGCTGCGAGACTTGGTCCAGCCCATTGCTCTCAAGCTGAACAGCCCGACCCTTGCCGGCCATGGCCATGAGGTCGTTCTCGCCTTTGCGTTCTACCAGTTCATCCACTCATTCCTCTCGCCTTGGCTCTCGCCGATCATCGCTCCACAGTCCTATCCCAAGTTGAATGCCCGCACCAAGTTGAACTGGGATATTCATGTCGTCTCGCTGGTGCAGAGCGTCCTTATATGTGCTGCAGCACTGTGGGTTATGTTCGTCGATGATGAGCGATGGTCCATGTCGTCCGCAGAACGTGTTTTCGGTTATACTGGTGCCTGTGGCTTGATCCAGGCTCTGGCCGTCGGGTACTTCCTCTATGACCTGATCGTGAGCGTTGTGCATATCAAGATGTTCGGTATTGGCATGCTCTTCCATGCGATCAGTGCGCTCTGGGTATTCAGCCTCGGTTTTGTAAGTTTGATCTGTCGATCATCAGCTTTACAGCTCTTATCTAACTTTGTTCAGAGACCGTTCATCAACTACTACGCTCCAACTTTCATCCTCTACGAGCTCTCCAGCCCCTTCCTCAATATCCACTGGTTCCTTGACAAAGTCAACATGACTGGTAGCCGTGCCCAGTGGTACAACGGCATGGCTTTGCTGGCCACGTTCTTTAGCTGTCGCCTTGTCTGGGGTACCTGGCAATCAGTCCTGGTTTACATAGACATGTGGAAAGCGCTGCAACTGACCTGGTCTGCATCCGCATCGCCGCTCCAAGCACCCGCCAACGTCAACGCGCACGTCTTCTACCCCACCCGCGACGGCGGTTTATGCATGGACGAGACCTGCGCACGCGCCAATGCCGAAATATCCCAATTTAGGGACTACACCGCCGGTGGTGTACCGACGTGGCTGGTGCTGACGTACGTCGCGTCGAACCTGATCCTGAACTTCCTGAACTACTTCTGGTTCTCCAAGATGGTGGAGACTGTTCTCAAGCGGTTCAAAACTCCTGAGAACAAGGACGAAAAGAAAGAGAAAATCGAGGACATTGCACAGGAAGTCGTCCTCGAAGCGGCGGCTAAACTGGAGGAGGATGAAAGGGCCCTTCGACAGGGCGAGCTATCACTAACACCCGAGCAGATCGCTTCTGGTATTGATGTGGGGGCTCTTGGTGAGGAGCTGCGCAAGCGCCGGGCTGAGTTAGTTGCCAAGGTTCCTTTACCTGGGTCTTGATAAATAACGGACCTGAACTGAACTACCTGGTAGATTTGGTAGATTTATGTTTGGCTTTGTTCCCTTGGAATGATCTGCATGTACTTCGTATCCTCTGGAGGATGCGGTGTTACTAGTGTTGATCCGTACACTTGTGGTTTTTGTTCTATATTCACGTGCATATGTTTTGCTATTTGGACTAATCCATGCTTATCAATAAGAGTTCTTCAACCCGATGCTCCTCCGGTGACTTCTCGTATGTCTTGATTGCTGATACTAGGCCAACTTCTCATGGACACCCGACACTAACAGAACTAGTCACAAACTATCAAGTCACAGTATATTACGCCTTTAAAGCCCATACATACAATTTCCAGCACGGCAGGTAGTCAAGTCTCTCGCGAAGGGGCCCGTGAATGAGGCTCCTGTCCCCTATCCCCAACCATCTTCTTCTTATCCTGCTCGGTATACAAGATATCGTCTTTATTCGGGGATTGGGCGCGGAAAAGAAGCCAGCCTCCGGTGACGACGGCGACCATGCTGAATAATGCCATGTTGCGAGACCTATGCAAGTGTATTCGGTAGTTAGAAGATAGTTCAGTTCGTATAATGATGAGTTGTTTAAATGACGTACCTCATCGCATTTACGCGCCCGCCGGTGATTGTATCGGGCATGATCGGTAGGTTTTGGTAATATCCTGGAATGGAAGGCGGGCTATTTCGAATATCGAAGAGAAAGAATGAGCCGACTTACATTTGATAGCCTTGGAATACAGTTCCTATATATTCCTTGCAAATATGGTTGACGTCAGAAGTAGTCGTTATGATTGGAAGAATGTTCGCCACTACAGTAGGGAAACCGGACACGAGGTAAATATTCTGTGGTTATTGAATTATTCCTAGGGTTGATGACTCTCGATTTATGACAGGCGCATGTCTCACTGGCTACCTACAGTAGGTACGTGGTCGATTGTTGAACCGAGATTGAAGCATCTCGTATTGGGAATAGTTTTTATCTACTCTATTGTTCTATTATTCTATTTTTATTTCATAGGAGTTGTCTTATTTTTATCTAATAAAAGAGCGAGTGTAATCATATACGAAAGATCGATCTACAGGGAACTGCTAGTTACTCACGTTTCGTCGATCACCACCTGATGAAGCTTGGGTTCCTACAAAGGATATTTAGTAGACAAGTCCTATCTTATACATAGGTAATAAAAATACAATTCATCAGGATACTAACTAATCAGAAAAGACCTCGGGAGGAGCAATTGAAATCATGATCCGAATACCGATCCCAATCTATATAATCTATATCCGTATCCGTCGGATCAGATCAGATCCGCGGAATATTTCCGAACTCCACATATCCCAACCCCAGACCCCCCACTACCACTACATATACACACCTCTTACACCTTTTCATCTTCACCCAGTCCAAATCTCAAAACTACCTCCAATCCTTCCCTCAAACCCCATGTCCATCCACACCCCCTCCACAGCCGACGGCTGGCACGGCATAATCCCCAGCCCCCAATTCCCCGCCGAAAAAGGCCGCTACCACCTCTACATAGGCCTCTTCTGTCCCTTCGCCCACCGCGTCAATTTCATCCGACACCTAAAAGGCCTAACAGACATCATCGACATCAGCATCGTAAAACCATACCCCAAAGGCGACGAGAACGGATGGCCTGGATGGCGTTTCCCCGCTTCCGATAACGAGTACCCCGGTGCAACGACCGATCGACTCTTCGGAGAGGATTACATGCATAAGATATACTTCCGCGCAGATCCAGAGTACAAGGGACGGTATTCTGTGCCGCTATTATGGGACAAGAAGACTGGGACTGTGGTTTGTAATGTATGTTACATCTTCAAGGTTGAAAGGATGGACAATGCTGATGAATTCAGGAAAGCGCTGAGCTTCTCCGCTGGTTACCAACGGCTTTCAACTCTCTCATCCCATCCAACCTGGCTTCAATAGATCTCTACCCGGAGCATTTACGCGCGCAGATCGATGCGATTACGCCCTGGATGCAATCCGATGTTAATTCGGGTGTTTACAAAGCCGGGTTTGCATCTACCCAGGAAGAGTATGATAAGAACGTGATTCCTGTGTTTGGAGCGCTGAATAAACTCGAGCGGATCATTGCGCGGAATGGTGGGCCTTTCGTTCTTGGAAATGTTATGACGGAGCTGGATATACGGCTCTATGCGACTTTGATTCGCTTTGACACTGTTTACGTGCAGCATTTCAAGTGTAATCTGGGCACCGTGAGGCATGATTATCCGGTGTTGAATAATTGGTTGAAGGGGATGTTTTGGGATGTTGAGGCCGCGAGGGTTTCGACGGATTTCAAGCATATCAAGGAGAATGTGAGTTTTGGCCCTTTCCAACGTTGGGAGTGGAGCTGATGGTTTGCAGTATACGAAGAGTCATTACGGTATTAATCCCAAGGCTATTACGCCTATGGGCCCGTTTCCGGATGTGGAAGAGGGGGTGGAGAGGGATTGGAGTAAGTTGACGATTGGTGGGGTGAAGCATCCGGCTGTTTTGGAGTATGAGAAGAAGAATATTCCTAGTCTATAGAGGGGGTTGGATTTGTCGACGGTGATTATACAGTGGACAGGGTCAAGCTTTACAAAGTCTCGATTGCAATGTGTACAACTACCGAGTACCACCAGATGGAAAATGCATCGGGGCATGAATTTAAAAATACAGTATCGGGAAAGCAAAGGAATAGAAACCAAGAGTCGGCCAAAAAACAAGAGAAAAATCAAGAAGAGCAATGTAGGTGAATGGGATGTATCGAGTCGACTAAAAGACAAAAGACAGACAAGAGGCGTGAGGTGTTCAAGGTAAAACCACTATTGTCATTAGTCAACGGTCCCACTGGACAAAATAGTATGCAATGATTCATGGCGCTCTCCGGTCAATGGCATCGAAAGACCGACTGCCTTGTGCCTTGGTGAAAAGAGGCGCATTGAGAAAGAGAGATGAAGCGAGAGTAGTGGAGGTCAGGTCGATGTAGGGTATACAATATGATGTTTCATGCCATGTTAAAGGGGCTATTGCCGCACCTTTCCGGCTTCCCTTACTGCAAAGATGAACCCGTCTTCATTGCCGGCTGCCGTGAGGATCCAATAATCAGCCTCCTCCGAGTTGGAGACCTGGCCACCGCCGAACCCTGCTGCAGCGGGGGCACTATGGCGTTCCTTTGGCTTCTGGTTGTTTGCACCAAGATGGCGAGGACCCCAGCCTAGAATATTTCGCACAGCAATGCGAGTCTGGTCATCGGGCTGCTGGAAGGAGAATAGCTGGGCCTGGAGACAGCCAAGGAGAGCGACAGCGGAGCGAATCATGATGCGGTCGCCTTCGAAAACCCAGCAGTCCCAGACGCGGGAGATGCGCTCGAGATCAAGACCATTGGTGAGCAAGGAGCGGAACATCGGTTCCCAGATTTCCTCGTCGGCAAGACGGAGGGTTTCATGGAGGTGGTGGTAGAGCCGGCCGAACTTGTACCGCAACGTGTCGGATGCTAGGGAATACGTGCGTGCCATGGCCCCGCGGTCCCAGGTGAGAAAGGCAACGGGCAATGGTCGGTTCAGCGCATTGGCCATGGAGAGGAAAGCAGAGCTGGGAGTGGGGAACTGCAGGACAAGTAAAGCAGCAATGGTATGAAGACCATAAATGTAGCCCACATCGCTGCGGTACATACAATAAGCCTGCAGGACATCGGTGAGGGTTTCCCGTAATGGGCCGCCTTCCTGGAAGAGGTTCAAGTCAGGGAAGGCCTTGTGTACATCAGAGTCGATGGCTTCGAAGCAGTCCAGCAATCGTCGGTTACTTTCACTGGGCTCCTCTTTTTTGGATCGCAGATCCTTGGCTCGCTGCAATGCTTTGTGATAGGTTTCCTCGCTGAGCTCTAGCTCGTTTCCAATGGCACGCTGCCACATATTACTCCGATTCCGAGGCGGGATTCCACGCCACCAGAGTTCCCTTGTCCGAGGCTCACGCAGAGCACGGTCCCAGTTAGGGCCCACAAAGTCATCCCAGATGTTCTGAAGGGCTTCCCGGGTAGTGTCTTTCTCGCACTGCTCGGAAGCAGCTCGGGCAGCCTTGCGCTTCTCTGAGTCAAGAGTTAGTTTGTGTATATCCCGATGAAACGGCGCACTACTCACCCGCTTCTCGCGACCGCGCCATCATCTGCTTATATTCCTTCAAATGCTTTTTCTCCTCCTTCTGGTCCTTGGGTGGGAGCCAGCTCGGCCGTGTGCGAGTAAGCACCTTCTCTTTCTCCTTGCTAATCGGCAACGGATCGATCATTATGTTGGATTTCTGCAGAGGCGGCAATTCAACGGGCTCATGCGATCCCCGGGGTGAGTCCGAGCTCGATTTCCTTGATACACCACTTTGAATGTCTTCCTCCTGCTTGCGCTCGCTTTCGTCCGCATGATGCTCCAAAGCTTCGGTGATAATTCTCGCCTCTTCGGACAGGTCAGAAAGATAGCTGTTGTATGAATAGGTGCGAGGGTTCCGTGGTGAGATCTGGCCCCGTTCAGGACCAGCAGAAGTTGACCGCTGCGCTCGCTTCATGCGCGCAGCCTTGGAGGAGGAGCCATTCGGTGGATTTTGGGCACTGGAATTCTCGGAGACGGTGTGCGAAATTGGCAATGGTCGTGGGCCGGGGCTGCGACCACTCGGGCTGGTAGCGCGAGATTGAGGGCGATCTTGCGCTGGGCGGGGAGAGATCGGGATATTCCATAGACTGGCATCGTCCGGCAGCTCATCATCCGAGTCATGGTATTCATCCTCTAATTCTTTCAGTGATTTGCGGCTTTGCTGTCGGTTTAGTTTCTGCATAGGGGAGCGCGCGGCGAGCGGGGACAAGGCCAAACTGGTACTCGAGGCGGAGCGACTGGACTTTGGACGCAGCGGGGATGTGGACCGTGACCGACGAGGTTGTACCGGGGTCAGGCCTCCCGAATTGATCGTACTTCCCGAGTCTCTCCTGTTCCCGGAAACTGTAGAGAGGGAGCCCGAGAACGGCGGGGTCCGCACGGCTCCACTGATCTGGTTATGGGCCGAGGGAAGAGGACTTCGTTTCCGGGGCTTCGGGACCGCGGTCAAGTCGCGACTCGTGGCCGCAGGGCTCTTGTTGGACAGTCTGCCCGCCGGCGACCGCGATGTCAGAGCACGGCCATAAGGGGTGACCACTGGATCGACAATGGGAAGTTCGCCGTCATCTTCGAGGCCGATTTCTTCGAAGTTTCCAATGTCCGTAAAGATATTGTCGGGACCGTCGATCTGAGAGGAGGAATGGAAGGAGGAGGACTTGGATGATTTCGATCCCGACAACTCGGGCGGGGAGTTGGGGCTCGGGCAGACGATAGTCATGATCTCATGTAGTCACACTCTCAAACGAAATTGTCCTCCACTGATCCAAACAGCATCCAAACACACGCGATGGGTAAGAATCGTCAGGAGGTGGGCGGAAGGGGGGGCGGCGGTTTGAGATCGCACGCAAGGCCCGGGTCTTGTGTGGTCCGGGGGAGGCGAGGGATGGGTGTTTCTGCAGCGTGCAAAAGGGAAACACAATAACAATCGAATCAACGCGATAGAGAAGCGAAATGCATACTCGGCCGCAGCCTGATGATAGCCAGATCGGGAGGTCGTGCAAAGAAGAAAAGCGAAGATAAGAAGATTAGGAGGCGGGACGAGTGAACGTCAGGTAAAAGAGAGAGCGTCAGGTACAAGGTGCGAAGAGCAGGAAAAGACGGAATAAGAAAGACGGAAAGAAGGTGTACGAAAAACGGAAAACGCAAAAGGAGTGTGCATGAGTATGAAAACAACTGAGTTGGAGATTGAAGTCGAAGTTGGAATCGCAAGCGGAGCCTCAGGCGCGGTCTGGCCGAGAACAGGGGCTGCCCAGAGGTACCTGTGGGTACTTCTTTGACCAACGTGCATATTATGTACGACTAAGTAACTTTATGTATATTCAGAAAAGAGATGATCGCGCCGATCGTGCACAGCCTTTCTTTTGTTTTCTGTTTAGATCGAGAATAACTTTCCTTGCGAATGGAACTGCTTTCTCCTGACCCAGCAGCTCTGTTCTACCGAGCCACTCGGGTGTCCATCCACTGCCGGCGGATCCGCGGTCTGCATTTGTATGATCCACTAGACTCGTATCTAATTGGAGGCCGCCGGTGTACCTCGTAGATATTTGCACATTGAAGATTGATGTCTTTCAGAGTTTCTCTAGAACCGCCATCCTTCAAAGAGTACGTCTCCCCGTTTCACCACCTGCATCATCCGCACAGCCTCTCCGTTTGTTGTCGGTCTCGACTCTTTCCCAACTGAGTCCAGCCAGTGGAGGACCGGTGCATATCGTGTTTGCTTGCGCTTCAGCACAAATCGAAAAGCTGCTGCGGCCAGGTACTGCACGTGCGGAAGCTGTACAAAGCATTTCAAGGGTGAATCGCTGGATGCGCGGCGGGCCTGGATCATTTTGATTGTCTGTTGGATCAATGCGTGGACGGTCTGGATGATGATGGGGCTCTCGGGATGGGCGCGTCCTCGCAGAGACTTCATGTAGCAATACATTTTCATGGCTGAAGCGATCAGACTGGTATAGAGATTGGCGAGAACCGTACTGCGCGAATTATGTACCTCATCGAGGTACATCGAATGCATCTGCAGCCGGAATGTTGCCAGTACTTTACGTGTAAATGTACGGCCCGGTGACCTGTTTCTTTCGACTGTCAGGGCATTTGAGAGGTTGGCTGCCGCCGAATCCCCGCCATCAATCATTCGATCACGATCCTGAAGGATTTCAAGTGTGTGTGTATCAATCAAACATCCGCAGTAGGGGAAATGCGATGTCCCTTCCAACCTGGGGATGTGGATGCCGTCGACTGCAGCGGTGAAGTTGGTCATACTCTTGGTTGAATTAACTGTGACACCGTATTTGGGCTGACCCCGAAGCATAACCTGCAGAAATTGCATCGCTTGGCTGGGGTCGGTGGTGATAAGGAGGAAGTCATCGATGAGCCGCAACAGTAATGACTCTGCCGGTTGTAGAAACCCCAGAACTTTTCGTTCCAACTCAGCGTAAAAGAAATTGCATAGAAGGCTGGAAAGGACGGATCCTTGCGGGATACCGTTGCGTTGGCGGAAAAACTTCTTCCCCATCTTGACCAGATTGTTGCGAACATGTTCGTCAAGAAGGTCCAGCAGCTCCTCAGCACCTTGGACTCTTTGGTTGATAGTATCGACATAGACAGTATTCGGCTTTCGAGGGTGGGCTCCGCTAGCGATGAGGCTTGGTAGAGGCTGCTGCTTCGTGACTGGCGCAGCACGCGCTGCAAACTTGCGTCTGGGATATCCTCGGCGGTCGACATGACTAGTGTTGATCTCCACATGCTTGGTGATATGATAGGTTTCTTGAGAGACCAGCTCTTCAACAAGTTGTAATAGCCTTTGCTGAGGGATGGTGTCGAAGCAAGCTTGGATGTCAAGCTTGACAAAGTAAAGTCGAGGTAGCTCGCCAAAATTCTTTGACGATGACAATGGCATTTGTTGGGCCAATTGCTTCTTGAATCCCTTTAGTCGTGGATGCATATCACCTACCGAGTGCAACGACGCACCCATCTTCGCGGGCGCTTGTTGTCTCTCAAAGGTCAATATGTTGTAGATGGGTGTGATGGTGGAATTAATGCTGGTCGCAAATTTCTTCCCACGCCAGTCCGCCCCTTTGACAACTCGCCGTCGCAAGTTCAAGATAGGTCGTAGGCCTGTAGCTTTCGGAAGGAGACGCAGCGAGCTGTAGCCCAGAGCGCGCCGGGCAATTATACGGGTAGCCCGCTTCGGCTCAAGCTCCTCGAACATGGTCGCTTTCAGCTCCGTGAGAGGTTGATCTGTCAACCGTTGCCATACATCATGTCGGAAGTAAAATAGGCGGTATCGGTGGGTTTGGGACTCTGTGACATAGAAGTTGGCCCGAACAAGAGGAATGACGATGGAGTCAAAGATGAAAAAGACGAATTCATGCAAGAGCTGGATACGCTTTTGAAAGTCGGACAAGGAGATTTTCGCTGCCTTTTCTTCAGTTGAAGAGTTCACTTTGGGAGGTATTAGCCAAGAAATGGCAGTGACCTGTATTCAGGTAGGGTCAGTAACATCTTCCAAACCAATGTAGGCCGCGAATAGGGAAACAAACCTTGATGCCCTTGCATACTTCATGCAGACTTAGACTCTCATATCGTCGCATTTTGATGAGAGAGTCAACATGTTTCAAGACGATTCTGCGATTGAGCACACCGGCAGAGCCATCACCGAAGAAGGCGGGCGGTATCAATTTTTGAAGGACAGCGCGACAGAAAGCCGAAACGGAGGAAGCAGGGGTCGCATAATCAGTCAAGCTAAGCTTAGGCTGCTTGACTCGTGACGGGCGCTCTTCTTTATCACTTGGCGCGACACTTGGCACCCCATTCGGTGATGACCCATTGTGCGGACTTTTAATCAATCGACTCAAATCCGATGATTTTCCTTGCAGCTGCGTTATCAAGCGCTGCTCCGGGGAAGATCCAGTTTCGTCGAATTTGGCTGCCCTTTTTGTGGGAGAGGTATAGGCACTGAGTCTCCAGGGCCCAGTAGGCTGTTCAAGTTAGCCCTGGTGCGAGAGCAATTCAATGGAGAAACTCACCTCTGGGCAATAGTACTTCAAAAGCTCCCCATACGAACACCGTGAATGACGTACTCGGAGTCTCTGGACGAGGTCCAATGCTTGCCCTCGCAGTCGCTTCGGTAGCTTCCCAAGCTCATCTCCTCCCAGCTCCGCGCGCAACTGATCACCACTGGATTGGCAACGCTTCTGTCTTCTTTGACCTTCGGCGCGAGCTATTTCACTTTCACGGCGACGGTGGGTTGTGGAAAGGTCCACGTTGTCTGTGGAATCTGCTGCAATTGTGAAGACATTATGCAGGCCGAACTCTCGAGGAAAGATGTACTTCATCGCGTGCACCGTCTGTACCATCGACTCGAGCGAAGAACAACGATTGAAGACGTCTAGATAGAGAGTCAGCGCAGAAGAAGAAGGGGGTCCAGATCAATGGACTTACGAGTATCTCCCAGCCCAAAAGGTGCATTCTCTTTCGACAGCCCAGTAGGTCTGCTATAAAACATGCGGCGGCGGAGTAAAATGACGCTGTTGGGGCCTCGAGCCTCACCACGACTGGCTACAGGACCACTCTTTTGTGCATCCGGCTTTTGATTGGGATTTTCGTCCTGGTACTCTGAATGCAAATCGCCAACTCGCTGAAGGCCTGACAGCGGTAGTCCTGGATATAGTGAGCAATGATGTTCCTAGATCCAGCCGAGCTCAGATACATACCACTCAATTGGAAGTAGATGCCCTTTCGAGCGTCAATAGGAGCAAAAATACCGCAGTCGAAGAGTAGGCGCATCATGATCTCATCACCATTCTGACCCAACAGCCCCAGAACATCCGCCCATGGTGCTTCTTTCAAGATACGAACATTGTGGTTCGGGAACTGAGACACAACACCGGGAATGACATCTAGGGTAGTTTGACCAACCGCCGGGCGACGAAAGCCATGAGTGAGCAAATGCTCGGGTCTTTGGTAGCCAGCCTTTCTAAAGAGAGACTCTATGGCGAAATCGACCACCTACACACACGGACGTCAGTCAACTGAAACCGTGGGCTGCTGCACACGCTATTGCTAATCACGAGCCTACCTCGGATTGGGGCGATGTGGGTCCCGTGTCTGTGCTGACGAGGATCGACCGCGATTGGGACTGGGTAAAAGCGCGATAGTCCCGCTGACGTTCGGAGTCGACGTTCGGAGTCGACCATTTCAAGACACCAATCAGAGTGGAATCGAGGAGGTCTGCCAAAGACCGCGCGCTGGGCTCGGCTGTTTGCGATGTCCTTAGCGATGCGATGCGCCGGCGCCGCAGCTTGGAAGAGACGGGAAGCTGAGATAGGAGATATTGACGCAGGTTGAGGACCTCTCGGTAGTACAGCGAAATCACGGGATGGGTGATTTGGTTGCTTGGCGCATTTGGGGCCTTGGATGACTTGAAACGATCGGACGATGAGGTATTACTTGGCTGAGACGAGACCGTGGGACCACCATTGCAGCCAGCTTTACCGGGCCTCTTGCGCTTTTTGCTCATTGTGTTTACATCACAATTGTGTCGATTGACGCGACGCGTCAAGGAGGTTGATATTAGGGTACGGACGGACGCAGGTAACCGTGGGTGGCACGAACAAGAGTACCTAGGTACACGGTGAGACGGTGAGCGGGCCCACCGTTCTTCTGCTGGGCCCGACCGCCTGCCCTAATCCGCTACATTCATTCCATTCTGGGTATAGCGCCTTCTAGCACTGTCCTGGCCGGGTCAGCTACCATCCATCTATAAACCGAGCTCAAAAGCAGAGGGCGAAGAATGGCAAAAAGCTGCGGCTAAACACCGTCCTGTACATACGGTATACATTGGAACTGAATGGCCAACCATCACTACATCCTTGCCTACTCTCAGGACACTCGCTTGAGATATCCAGTACCAATGCAACCGGGCAGATCGAGAAGAGTAGCTCGAAAGGTATGTCCTGTATCCACTAGTCTGGTCGGTCTCCCACTTGCATCTCTTGGGAGGTCAATATTTATTAGTAGTAGATATCATATTACAGGCCACATCACTTCAAAACAACCTTTTACGATACTTAATGTTGAGAAACGCAAAATGCATGATAGTCCTCTTCTACTGCCCCTACCCGAATATCCGCGCAAGAAAGCCTTCCCTTACGCCTCGAAACTTTAACTATCAGGCGCCAAAAATATCTGAGTTGTTTGATCCATTCGACACACCTACCGAAGGAAAGGGTCAAATTGGGCGATAGCCTCTTTATGGTCCGCCTGAGCTTTGACCTTCCCCTAGCCCTTCTAGTCTCTAATATCAGATGTGACATGATTGTAGCTTGCTGCATATGCGGTGTGGCACAGCACGACACGATGTCATAGCCAGTCGCTCACCTGCTGATTACTTCGCTGCTGGTCCTTCACAACCACATCCATGAGCCCTACCGAGCGTGAGGTCAGAATGTACCAAAATAATTAACAGCGCTAACAGTTAAGCAGAATCTATCGTCAGCCCTTTAGTCCATGTCATCCGCCATGGACAGTCCCTCGACAATGTCGACCGCAACTATCCTCATCGTGACCCTCCTTGGACAGACGCAGGCCGTGAAGCCACCAAGGAAATCAAGATCCCAGCCATTCCAGATCTCATTGTTATCTCACCCATGGCGCGCACCATCCAAACCGCCATGAATGCCTTCCCATTCATTCTCGGCTCGACTCTTTTCCAGGCTGAGGTGCAGATCTGGCCTGATCTGCGCGAAGCCCACGATGCCAACTGCAATAAGGGCATCTCGCGGTCCGAGATGTTGGTAGAATTCCCGCAATTCAACTTTGCAGAGTGTCCCGAGGAATGGGATCATCCGCCACATACTATTGATGATGCTACTGCTCGCACGGAGGCGGTTAGACAGCGCCTGAAAGAGTTATTAAAAACGTATAGCAATATTGCTCTTATCACGCATCGAGGGTTTATTGCGTTCCTTGTCAAGGGAGATCGATATGACGTTTGTGAAACACGCTCGTACCGATTTGGTGTGATGAGGAGGCAGAGATGGAGTTGTTTAGAATAGGTGTCAATGTAGACACAAAGGAACTGCGGGACTTTGGTCCGACAGTTCTTGTACCATGCAAGGTTCATGAAGAGCCTGGAGAGGGTGATGGATATACTGCTGTGCAACTGAATGCGTAAGGCTGAAACTCGGGTAAACTCGGCCACGCCTTCGATATACATGGTTGTTTTCGGTCGGCAGTCGAGACAGAGCTTCTTCTCTGCTGTAACCATTGCGAGCAGCCATGGACTGTCAGCCATATCAATCAAACATAACCACTAGAATCTCACATCCTCAACTTTGGCAATCGTGCAGCCTCAGACGTGGGTGGCAGTAAATCAAGCCCGCCGTGGGCATTGACCGTCTCATTGTTATATGGAGTATTCTATTTGAAAGTTTTTATGCATTAATCTACAATCCGGTGCTACGATATTGTGAATCAGATTTCATTATAGCTTCCTATATTTAAAATTCAAATTTTAAATTTAAAATGTAGAATGTAGAATGTAAATGAATATTCGACTCTTTAGCGAGGCCAAAAAGAACTGGAAATTAGGCGGGGACGATCCATGGAACAAGGCTACGGTCTAGAAAGGCCGTTACTACGGATTGCGTCCCCACTGCGTCAGTATGTTCCATGTTTTCCGGGCAGAGGAAGATATGTTCCTGAACATTAAATTCTGATATGTTTCATTTTACTTCTGGAGGTTGTGCAATCGCCAGGCACATCGTAGTAGTATGTAGTATGTACTCCGTATAGATAGGTACCAAAGGCAAATAACTCTCTCTACCTCCAAGGCACAGATCGCAGATCACAGACAAAGAAATCGGACTCCAAACTCTCCCCAAACAAAGATCCACCGATCCCACGGTTTCACTCTGCGACGTTTTGGGGCTGCCGAGTCTCTCAATGTGAGAGAACTCATCATCTTCTTTCCTTCTTTTCCAGCCTCTTGAGCTCCCCTGAACTCGATTACTCCACTTTGTACATTTCACTTCTTCAACTATCAACTCTCAACTCTCGACTCTATCACATCGATCGACACTGCAGTTCCAGCCTGGCCGAAAGCTAGCGATCTGGCCCGCTCATTTCTACGCTATCATCCTCGCCTGCTTTGCCGGCCTCCTCAAGCTTCCCTGCTCGCCTATCAGCGCCCGCTGCTGATAGACCCCGAACAAACGTCAGCGCCGCCGACTTCCTGCGCACTCTCATTCGTCGCGGTGTCTGCTTCTGCTGCTCTTCTAGGCCCCAGGACTGTCGTTCCGTTGTTCCTCATTCTTCACCTGCCGATCCTTTTCCCCCATCTTTCACAGTCCTCGGTACCTGCTTCTTCGTGCTCATCTCGACCAATCCTACCTGTTCTGCAACTGTCGAATATGCTGCTGAATGGGGGTGCGCTACCCCGGGATTCCTCTGTAGCCTGAATCACAAGCCGAGTTCCATCTGCGACATCCGTGTTGGGCGTCCATCCCGGAACAACGCATACAAGCCAACCCACTTACGTCCGAAAGCACCGCGGCCAGTCCACTTCGGCCTGAAGCATGCAAAATGTCTGGCAGCGGTGTCGAGCATCATTCTGGCGACCGGAACTACAAGCCGCCTCCGTTTGGGCGACAATCGTTTGCGCCTGGCTATAGCCAATCCCCGCGCGACAACTCCTCTCCATTTGAGGTCTCACCGATCCCACACTTCTCTCCTCTCACGTCTCTCGTGGACACCACGTATTCCTGCCTCCCATCGGGTGTCGATCACACTCTGTCAGTCTCAACAACTCACCTTCCTTCAAGCGGTCAACCCGAAGCCGATAGCCACGACTCTCCCGACCCGGACGACTTCTATCGGCAGCCTGACGAGTGCGAATTATATGCGACGGACGATTTCTGCGATGTGACAACGGGCGCAAGCGGCAGCATGGCACCCAGCTATCACAACCCGAATGACAGAGTGTCTTCTCTGCCAGCAAATGTGCTGGATCCATCGCGCACTAGACGGCCGACCTACCGTTCCATCTCTGATTCGCCATCATTGAGAGGTCCCTCGGCTAGTGAATCTTCGAATGTTCCCCCCGTCAGACCCCGAAATGCCTTTTTCAGAGACCTTGTCAGCAAGTTCGAACAGAAGTCTGACCAGGCCCTCCCGCTTCCCTCCGCTTCACGACCAACTTCACGAGCTCCGAGTCCTGCTGGCAGTGCCGACGGTGGGGATCGTTCAAGTCCTACGCCTCGTCGTAAATTGCGCGATTCCCTACCACCCATCTCCGTCACGAGCAATCCGAGACCACAAGCCGAATCCACGCCAGCATCACCAGTAGTCGAGAGATTGGGGGAATCGAACGCGGTTGTACCACCACCCCTCGTCGAGCGGATACCGATCTCTCACCCTCGGAGGCCCTTGTTTGGCGAAGTGCTTTCTGTCGACACCCAGCTCAACAACTTGGGATACGGTATTCCTGCGCGTCTTAGACGTCGTGGCTCGGACGGCAGTATCGCAAGTCCTGTTGCCGAGTACTCCAGTTCACCATCTGCCCGATCACCGTTGACACCCACAGCGTGGTATCTTGGGCAGGCGAATTCTCTAGAATCCGTGAGCATAGCCGCAAACACGGCACATCAACGTCTGAACGGACATCGCAGAGTGCAGAGTGATTTATCTCGGAACCCGCAGAAGAAGCCCCTTGCTGACCCCTGGGATCCCAACATGGCGGTTGCAGCATCCTTGCAGCCGGCAAAGCCAGGTGATGTGTCGCCCGGAAGCCCAAATTCCAAGTCCCGCATTCCTGTCTACTCGCACCGCCTCGTCTCTGCTTCCGGTCCCGAGAGGATCTCACCAACCAACAATCCCACATTCAGCAGCCGTTCGAATGCCATTCCTTTGCCCCCGAAGGGTTCAAGCCGCCTTCCTAAACCGTCACTGAAGGATAGCCCACCCCGCAGGACGGAGGATGGTCCCGCCTCGTTTGCGATGACAACTCGTGGCAGGCGGGATATGACGATTGGCCAAACCCGTGCTCAGGTACCCGAACGGAACCAGCACCTTCAGGCCTACATTTCCGTACCTCCTCCGAAAGTATCTCCCCCATTACGCAGCTCCCGACCTCGACAACCGGTATCTCAAGGGGTTCCGATCTCGCCAACTTCCAGAGTTGGTGAACGAGTTTCGTCATTACAAAAATCCGCCAATCGTGATACCGAGGCACGCAATCCCCGGCCGCGACAACGCCGTATTCCTGAATTGGGAAATGTCGATTTCGAAACTCGGCGGCAACGGATCCAACAAGCATTCAATCGAACCGTCCAAGAGAATGAGCGAAAAGAAGAGCATGCTGCAGAAATTCGACGGCGACGCTCTCAAAGGATCGGAGTGGGCATTAACACCATTGAATCCCCATCGGATGAGAAGACATTGACCCCCGCTACGGCGGAAAATCTGATCCCGCCGCCTGAAAAGATGGCTACCCTTGTGAAAGAATCAACCGGGATTCCCGGTGACGACAAGGAGCCTCGCAGTGTTCCTCAACTAAATTTGGTTACATCTATCGATCTTCCAAACAATGATGCGCAACACATCACCATGGATTCTCCCACTCTAGGAGTCCCAGATGGCGTGCCTCGTGAATGGCGCGGTGCCGCGCCAGACTCCGCCATCACCACGGGCTCCAACGAAACCCAGTTCGACCCTGAACCCCAATCCGGGTTGATTGAGCGGAGGCCCAGCTCAGACCATCGTACTCTGTTGAACCACATCATGCAAATTCGCGAGTCCAGCGACAGCGACTCGTGTGATGAACCAAATTGCAGCATATCGGAGAACGATGACAAGCGATCGATTCAGATTATGCTTCGTGATACGACCTACTTCCATTCCACAAGCACGACCGACACCGAAGAGCCACGCCAGCTCGCCCGGTACTCGCAACCCGCTCAAGATCAGACCAGATGGAGTTTAAGTTCCTGGTCCTCTTCTGTAAACAACCAGAATGATACTTGTGACGAAGAATGCGACGAGAGCGGTGATGACCCCGTTCTTCAGATGCCGCCGCCGGCACAGGAAGAGCCACCAACTCAGTCTTGCTCAGCTGCCTCGACCAGTCCGCCATCGGATAACAATTCTCCGATCCAGGATCTCGGTATCGTGGGCCCTGATACCCTTCATACGCCGCAGTTGCAATCCTCCAGCGTCTTTTCAACGCCTCCAAGCCTGGCCAGACAAGGCAAATGGGACTCACGTCGTGTGACCCAGCTCTATCTTGAGGAACTGACGCGGGGAAGAAGCAGCAACAGTCTTACTCTTCCTCCCAATCGTACCTCTCAAGATTACAGTTCTCTTGAAGTGGATACCCGTGCGCAAGGCCAAGCCGATAGCTTGACAGACGACCCGGTTTTTGTTCCTCGATTCGAAGAGAAGCCAATACACGAGCATCTCTCCCACAGTGCAAGCTTGGTTGGCCACGAAGACTGGGGGCATGCTTCTCCGTACATTATGGACTGGATGCATGTAGCCGCCGAAGATGAGGATGTCACACCTGCTCATGACAAGCCGCACTTCACGATGACTATGGCTGAGCTAGAGGGTTCTAATAATGATCCGAACACAGGCCTTGGATTATCTGTCAATGACCAAGCCGCATACGAGCTCCAGCATGCACCAGTGAACATTCCCACTGAGACTGAAAGTACCAGTGAGGAGTCTCAGACCATTCAGGCAACCCCTTCTGTCTCGGGCCGAGTCCCGACTCTACGGGACCCTACGCTCAGCACCGGAAGCAGTGCGGACTCTTCATTCCAACGCGTCGAATCTACGCAGTCTGCCCAAGCTGCGGATTCCTCAGCGACCTCTCTTGTTCCGTCGGTCGAGCATCTGGCATACGGGGAGCCGAAGAAATCACCGTCCCCAGAGCAGCGTCGTCTGAAGAAGCGACGTCACATCATCAAAGAACTTGTTGATACTGAATATACGTTTGGCCGGGACATGAAGGTTGTTGACGACATTTATAAGGGCACATCTAGCTCTTGCCTGGATCTCTCCGCCGATGATGTGAAGGTTCTATTTGGCAACTCCGACCTGATTGTCCAATTCTCCATGAGCCTCCAGGATGCGCTGAAGAAAGCCGCTCGAAGTGTCTATATTATGCCAAGGTCTCAGCGCTGGGGCAGCCGACGCAACACCGGGCACATTCAATCTGGTTCTGGGGCAGATGATGAGCAACTCAATGCACATGCTGGCGTCTCGGACTTCGAGAAAGATCGCGCCACTACCATTGGCCAGGCATTCGTGACTCACATGATTCAACTAGAAAAGGTGTACACCGAGTACTTGAGGAATCACGATGCTGCCAACAAGAAACTGCAGCTCTTACAGCGCAACCCCAAAGTTGCTATCTGGCTCAAGGAGTGCCGTGACTGGGCATCGGATCTCACAAGCGCCTGGGACCTGGATTCCCTGCTCGTCAAGCCTGTACAACGCATCTTGAAGTATCCTCTTCTTCTCGCAGAGCTGCTGGAAGTAACCCCCGACGGTCATCCTGACCGCGCGAGTCTGTCTTCTGCCTTTCAGGAAGTGACCAATATTTCTGTTCGTATCAATGAAATGAAGAAGCGTGCGGAGCTTGTCACCCAGGTCGTGGGTCGAAAGCGCAACCAGTCCGATGTGCGAGCTGGCTTATCCAAGGCCTTTGGTCGTCGCACAGAGAAACTACGTCAGCAGGTTGGACTGTCCGATATGTATGAAGACAGGGACTACGACGCCCTCGCTGAGAAGTTCGCCGAACAGTACATCCAGTTGCAACTGGTGTCGCGTGATGTGCAAGATTATGTTGAATCCACGAAGACGTGGATGATCCAGTTCCATGAGCTTGCGAGTACTATTGAAGGGATCTTCGATTTGCATCAGTCTCAGTCTCATCATCTTGAGCTGGACAGCAAGTGGCGCAGTTTCAAGATGTCAGTTCAGGATATCATCACTAACGCACTTCCTGAACATGTGAGTATTCTGCCCTCACGTTGCCTGCGCAGATTACATTTCTAACATATCTCAGATTGACGTCGTCATGAAATCTTGCATTGACCCCACTTCAAAAGTGATTGCGCTATATACTGGACCGGAGCGCGTCATGAAGAAGCGACAGAAGCGGCTGTTGGATTATGGACGCTACAAATCGATCATGGAGCGTGGAGAGAAGCCTGACAAGAAAACCACGGAGCAAGGCGAGCAATTTGTTGCTCTGAATGAGACTCTCAAGGAAGAGCTGCCTAGGCTCTTTGCACTGTCTGCTAAATTCGGACAAGCATGTCTGAAGAACCTGGCTGACATTCAGCTCACCTGGTGGGCCATTCTGCAGAAGAAAGTGGTACCCTTTGTGGGAGGCTTCCCTGATGACATGCAGAAGATGATCAGTGACTGGAACAGTGCCTTCGTGGAGCCAGAAGCCCAGGTCCTGTCACTCGGTATCTGCAATGGTTCTGTCTTGGCCGACACTGTCAATCTTGTGAATTTCAATACACCGTCCATGAGAGAGATCGACTCTTCACGTCGTCCATCGACGACCAACAGCTCCAATCCCCGCCCGCACTCCTTCGGCGAAGACTCACCCAAGGTGTCTCACGACTACGGGACTAGCCAGTTGTTCCAGTCACCTCATATGGGTAGTCAAACCGGCGCCCGCCATCGAGCGGATTCATACTTCTCTGCGCGCACCCCGTCAGATCCCTCTATCCCCCCAGACATGGGACGCAGCCACAGCCAGTTGCTGCAACAGGTGACCAACCCCACTGGCACCAGCTCTCAACCTCCCCAAATGGAGGCAGAGCCGTTCCCGAGCCTTCCCAGGCTTAGTCTGGATACTCCTTTCCTCACCGATGTGATCAGTGCGCCATCAAGCGTTGGTCACGTCGGTGAGCATAACCCACCTACCACTCCTGCTGGCCACTACTCTAGCTTCTTCTCGTCGGCGATGCCGATGTCAGACACCCCCAGCGACGGGGGTGTCGCTCAAGAGGCTGCGCCCATAGAACCCACCGTCCTGTTCCATGTGGCCAGTCTCTATGAGTTCAATATTGACCGGTCTCGCCGCGAGGCAGGGTATCCGTACCTGACCTACGACACCGGCGATATCTTCGACGTCGTCGGCGAGAAGGGCGAGTTGTGGCTAGCACGGAACCAAGACGATCCAACCCGGCAGATCGGGTGGATTTGGACCCGTCACTTTGCGAAGCTCTCGACCTAGAGTTTAGCAGTGGGATCGTCTTGGTTTTCGTTCACCGTTCCCTCACTTCCACGTCACTGACGTGTCGCTCCGGGCCCTTAGTGGACTCGTGTAGCTCTTCGTTGATGATTTGTTTTTATTACGCAGCTTCCGATTATTTGGAGCTGTCGTTATGCTCGTTGCCTCTTCTTTGTTGTTTGTTTTTGCCTGGGTTCTTCCTGTAATGAAGACCAGATGTATGTTTAGATACCCCCGTCTACGAACGATATAATTCTTTGCCACTAGGTACTGGGCCTTCATCCACGTAACCTCAGCTGTATATCACATGTATATCGAACACAACGTTCAACTGTCAACTGTATACTCGATTTGGCCCAAGACATTCATCCACACGTGACCCCGCCACATGTGACGCAGAAGCCCAACGTCCCGAAGAAAACTGGGATTCTTCTGTGTGCCTGGATCAAGTTGTAAATCCCCCTTCCCCCAACATCTCAGTGATACATAGGCACCCCCGGGGTCCCCTCCCCTTTGACTCCTACCCGCCAACCTTGGAACATCTCGGACCGTCGATCTCACCTCCGATCCTATCATACCCACCCGGTCAAGAGCTAAGAATAACATCTCGGCCCTACACCTCGGCATTATCCGATTGCAGATACGTACCTAGGTACTTCATATACAAAATTCCTCGCCGTTTCGCGCGCTTCCTGTCTTATTTTCCGCCACCATAAGGCTGACGGTCTCCCTCTCCGATCAGTTATCTAATCCGGAGCGTCATCCGGTCCCCACTCGGCGGCCACTGCAGAACCGGGGGTCTTCTGAATCGTCGCGGCTAATTGCCGTTATCCGACGCCGACTCCCCGCCACCAGGTCGCTCCATTTAATACTTGTAGGGTTCCCCCGGGTACAGCTTCGTGCAGACAAACGTGCCTGCACAGCGGGCTCGGAAGAACTGACTTGGAACACCCGGTTTCGTGTCTTGCGCATCCTTCATCTCGTCGCGCTCGAATTTCGCCTCTGCGGTGCACTTTTTGCCTCATCGACCACTTGGCTGCTTCTTCGTGTGATATTCAATATTGGCAAGATGCTTGATGGCGGGCTAGGCAAGTTGCACAAGAGGATGAGGGGTCGGTTTGGGGATAGTGTGAGTCTCGATTTCTCCCATAGTCATGTGTTTCGTCCCATGGCTGACCAATACAGTTGAATCCGGATGATGCATTCCTGAGCTGTGAGTCTTTGGGCTCGATGTTGCTGCCCAAGGCACGGTACACTAACGAGTAGCTTCTGCGTTTCCACAGACCACGATGTCCGGTGTATGAACCCATTCGCCCCAAGCGATCGAAATACGGCAACTGACAAGGCACATAGTGACCCGAGAGGATATGCAAACCCTCAAGGACGACTGGCTCACAGACAATGTGGGTTCGAATGCGAGAAATACCTGCATAGACACCTGAAGCTAATCGATCACAGATTATTTCATTCTGGGAGGAGTAAGTCCCTCAAGTCGACCATATCTGTCAAACGAACCCCAAGTCCAACTCAGTGCTGATAGTCGGCTCCTTTAGATACCTTGAACATGAATTCCTCACCAAATACAAATCCTCCAACATCGTCCTCCTCCGCCCCAGCATGTCCTTTATGATCCTCCAGACCCCTGATCCCCGCACACTCCGCGAAGCACTCCCAGACTTCACCAAAGCAACGCACGTCTTCCTCCCAATAAATGACTGTCGCAATGTCACGCAAGCAGAAGGTGGCACGCATTGGTCCTTACTCTTGATCTCGATCGTCGATCGCATCGCATTTCACTACGACTCTCTATACCAAGGAAACGCCTGGGAAGCAGATACCGTGACTCGCAAATTCGGAGTACTTTTGAACATGCCTATCCGGTTTCTGCATTTGAACGACTCGCCCCAACAAGACGGTGGCAGCGACTGCGGTGTTTTCGTATGTATGAACATGCGCTACCTACTCATGAAGCGCCTCCTCATGGCCAATTCGAATGAGAAAGTCAGTATGAGCCTGGGCGGGCGGAAGATTGATGCTGGCGCTAGCCGGAAGGAAATGGCCAAGATTATCGAAGGATTCCGGAAAGAAGGCGAGCGGCGACGATCGTAAGTGCTCCATTCATGTTTGAAGCACAGACTTCCAAGAGTCATGAACTTGATGCTAATATGCGGAGTGCAGAGCAAGTCTCAGTCCCATGGGCAAGGGAAAGTCACGAAGCCCCCCACGAATCGAGTAATTACATGATGTTTTATGTTCTTTATACTTATGACGAGTTTATGCCTATGGTTTTTTTTGCATACATAGTCATTCAAAAAACAGACGTGGACAAAGACAATGGTCCGTGTACTTATAGCGTTGCATTTTCAGTTTGGTCTGCATTGGGCGCATAATAATGGTACCCTTCTTGCATCTTTCTTATATTGGACGTTTACGTACATTATCTCATCCACGGTATAGAACGCTGTTTATGTGGATATTCCAGTAATTTGGTTTCCTGAAAGATGGGAGATCACTGCCAAGTCAATCTGATACTGCTGCGTCTGCGGGTTCGGCAAGTCAAAGGACCTAACAAGGTACACAACACACAACAGAAACAGGTCATTCATCTCAATCGGTAACTGGCCATGTGGGGAATCTCTTATTTCTCTACATTCATCAACACGATTGAAGATCATGGTGTTGATAGTCACGTGTAACAGAACTACACGATCAATCTAAGTTGTTCATGTCCACCTCACCACTAGCTTGCAGAATTGTAAAAAAGATATCGAATACCCTCACACTTACCCTTCAATTTCAAACTGAGCGAACCCGCAAATCATGCGATCGTCTACGGCGCATCCGGTATAATTGATTAGGCTTAGTGGACGAGCTTCTAAGTCTATACCCCGAGGCTGACACCTCCAACAAACCGCCTACTTATTATTTGAAACTTACCGCGTGTTGTTGAGATTGAGCAAAGGTTATGCTGCTAGACATGTCTAGATGGGTATAGACAAGGTAAGTCTAAGCTGAACAGAGACACGCATTCATAAAACAGGATTCACGTCAAAGTGACAGAGAACCCTATTCGCTTGAGTATTTATTCAGCGTGTTCAAATTCTAATTCCTTTCTCTTCAGAACTGTACTGGATGGTGATGGATAGAGACCAACCAAGGCATAAAAAGCATTGAGTGTCCAAGTTGGATATCGCTGGATATTCCAGTCATTCCCTTCTAATAGAAATAAATGATCCAGTCTCTCAACATTAGCACTATTCTGGTAACATGTCTACTGGGCGTGGTAGACATGCTATGAGTATTCGCTGATCAGGCCCGTGTCTCGAGATACCGATACCCCACGGCCTCATACAACAATCTAAGGATCATCCATGCTTGCACCATTCAAACACCTAGGTACCACAAACTTAAAACTTACGACAAAAAGCGATCCAGATGGAAAGAGTAAGATTGAAGACTCTCACGAGTCCTAAGAACCCAGAACCGTAGAACTCGCAAATGCAACAAGCACGCCCTCAACGCCGAACCATGTCGAAAAGCACAGACAAAACACGAACCCCAGGTAACAAGGCCCACTAGATGTGTAATGTAAAAATGAAGTTGCAGACGGGGGAATAACGGCAATGAGAACCCGATCAGCTGGGACACAGCCGACCAAACAAAAAATTTATACAGTCGTAACGTGTAAATGCGCGAGGCAAATTGCGAATCCGGAGTAACTAGAGAAACGAGTATAAGACGCCAAAGAGAAAACCCGCGGATCAATGACACGCCGGAGAGAAGGTGAGGCAACCGGTGTAAAGTGAACGCTCAGCAAGGAGACGCAAGTGAATGGGCGAATATAAGCGACGGCATGGCCGAGGCATGAATGCCAGACGGTCTAGCTTCTTTGAAGCGAGAACGCGGCTTAAGGTGGTGTTGGTGTTTGCCCGACGGCGTGGTCCCGGTGCTTGTCGCGAGACCGCATGTACATGGCATCTGATTGAGAATCTGACATGGACGGTGGGATAGCTCGAGCAGCCATTTGCTGTTGCTGTGCAATGACCTCGCGGGCGTAGAATTCTACAAGCATCGTACCGTAGGCCTCGAGTTCTTCGACCGCGATGGCAAGTCGAAAGTCGTTGAGTAAGAGGAACTGTAGTTCCAAGTGATTTAGCTCCACAAGGGGAAGACCTCCGACCTGCATACCGGTGGAATTAGTGACGGCAACGCGTCGGATAAATGAGATGAGCAGCATACCTTTGCGTAGCGAGAATTGGTATAAAAGACATCGGAGAAGAATTTACTCGCGCAGGTTACGCCCGCGATGACCAGTCGGTGGATATTAAAACTGTCGACGATGAAAAAGTGGGAGAGGCTGTCATCTTCTCCTTGAGGGTACAATGCAGGCGAGACAGATGCGTCTGAGCCCTGGGGGTCTGAAGCTGTCATGCCGGTGGAGGAGGGTGGGGTAACCAGCGCTGCATCCTGCGCTTGTCGGCCTGCTGAAGAGTGGGACAATTCTGATTGGCTTTGTGGTGTCGGTTCATATCGTTGCTGTACACAACCATGTTGCCCACGGTTAACAAGCTCGGTCATGCGGTCGAAATAGACTAGCAAGCTGAGGAAGACTTCGTAGGTGGTCGGGCAGTATTTGTGGATGCGGGTAAGATAGCTAAGGATGGTGATACTGGGGACGTTCTTCCCATGGAAGGCGAGCACGCTGGTCGCCTGCGGACTCAGGTTGGTGGTGCCCTCGGGAGACGGGATGTGGCGATGAACATGTTCGTGGTGGCTATCGTTCGTGGTGGTAATCTTGGTGAGGAGCCCCGCGACCATCTCAATGATTTCAGTGACGGGCATGGAGCTGATCTCGAAATGTCGCTGTTGCGTGCCATGGCCCGGGACCCGGGACCTTGCCAGAAATTCTTCGCTGGCTAGGCTCTGGATGTGAGACAAGCTCTGGACGCGGATGCGGCTTGGCGAGTTTGCTTCGGAACCTCCGAGTGACTGCATCGATCGGTATGTCGGTTGCAAGCGCGGCGATTCGGGAGAAGTCCGGCTGTATGGGTTGGGCCCGGAAGCCATCGCGTCGGATGCGGCATGGCCTGAGTATTGTGGAGTGGCGGTATTGGCGTTGGAATAGGACGGATGATCGCGAGCAACCCCATGATTTGAGTGGGAGGTCATCGAAGGCAGGGAATGGGACGAATAGTCGGAAGGGTCCCGGGAAGACTGCGAAGGGGTTTGAGAGTTGATGTAGGCGGGGACATCCAGATGCACAGGAAGCCGAGCAGAGCCTACGGCGGTTGGCGGGGCGGCGGTCGAAGTGGGGGTCGAGTTAGAGGATGTCGATCTAGAGCTGCCTTCCAGTTGGGACGCGCGAGTGTACTCGGAGTTGCGGGTGCCTCCCAACATCTTGTCGATATATTCCGGCACGTGGTTGAGAATGACGGAGCCCATGTCAAGACGTGTCTCTGTCTCTGGATTGCGTACAGCGGTTCAGTAAGGAACACATTGGGAATAAACTTGAACAGCCGGTGCAGTGACGAGGGGGGTACAGTACAATAGATGGAACAGAAGCAAGAAACGGAGAAAGAGGGGGTTCACATTCGATGACGATTGGTCTGGGCCCCTCCAGGGCGGATTCAAGGACCAGAGCGCAGATCAGGTTCAACCCAGAATGGGCAGAGTCGGTCACCAGAAACCGCCGATCCGAGCCATCATAGACGCGGTGGAAACAGTTACAGGTTTTGAACAATCTCGGGACGAGAGGAGAGAGGTGAAAGTGGCAGCAGACGGTTCCACGGTGAGGTCAGTGGAGTGGATGGTTGAACCGGGCAAAAGATGATTTGACTGCTTAAGTCGTCGTCAACTCTGGGAAAAAGGGGTCTCTCAACTAGGACATACATGAAAAAAGAAAAGGAAAAGAAAAAGAATAGGAAATTATACAGGTCAAAGGAGGCATATGCCATCAGGCAGGTCATCTAACTATATCAACTAACTAGTTATCAACTATCAACTCTCAAATATCAACTATCAACCAGGAACCATAACCTCACTATCGACTATAAAAAGGGGCTAGAAAGTACTATCGAAACTCGATATAAAAGACGGTGTAGCGCCATATAGCGGACGAATGATAGCTCAATGTCTGCGCCCGTGGTGCCGTCGTCGCCGATGATTCTACAACAGACTTGGTACGGACGAGTCCGTTAACGGGGAACCGGGGAAAGTGGATATTGATGTGCAATTGAATTCGAGGTAGCCCAGTCCCTCTTAACAATGCCATTCTCCAATAGGCGTTGCTATCCAAGTGCCCGACACTTATACTAGTGCATATCATATGACAGGATGTCCTCTTCGCGTGGAGCGCACGACCTGTATTCCGAGATTCATGAAACCATGTCAATATTCCGGACTCAAAAAGATGCTATTCATACAACACTCATTAATTTGTCACTCCGGGCCCGGTGTAGTTGGTGTCCGGCAGGTACAGGTGCCGCACGGCGCCCTTCCTGGTCAGGACGACCATGCGAATCACACCACCGGAGCTACCGTCCCACTTGATCGCCTCCTGCAGTGCACTTCGCACGAACTGGATGCCCTCTTCCTCCGTCATCTGCTCTTTCCAGTGTGCGTCAGTATAACCGTAGATGTAGGTTGAACCCGAGCCGCCGATCGCGAACGACTGCTTGTGTAGGGAGCCGCCCAGCGGTATCGAGTACACCTGGCCACCGTGTTTCGGGTCGTATCCGGCAATGATGATTCCCGCACTGTGTTCCCGTCAGTATGGTGTTCATCCCGATGAGAAAAGCAGGTACTGACCTGAGCGCATCCTTGTTCTCATAGCACAATTCCTGGAAAAGCGACGCCGCCACCGCTGTGGTGGGAGGCTCATTGTTGACAACGCCGTACATGTTGAGATGGTAGGAGACAATGTCTGCCACGGCCTGGGTGTCCGCAGCCGAACCGGAGCGGCAGCACCAGATGGTGTCGTGCACCTGTGTCAATTTGTCGGTCACTCGGTTGGCAATGTAAGCCCCGGTGGTTGTGCGGCTGTCGGCACCGAGAATCACGCCGTCCTTGAAGTTGATCGCCATACTGGAGACTGATTAGAAGCTGTGGTCGAAACGGGAGGAGCCCCGAGCTCCAATTCACTCACATCGACGTTCCCAGGCTAGAAGCAGCGGGTTAGCATTTGGTCCAAGAGACAAAGTGAATGGCTATCAGAAGGAGCATACTTGACCTCTCCGCTCTTCAGGTGCTGCATATCAATGTGGATGCCATCTGGATGATGGATGTTAGCTCGTCCGCTGATGTGCCGATGATGATAGCTCTAGCTCACCTTCACCCAGCATGCCAGTTACACCGTGACCGGAAACCATTTTGTAGTTCGAATGTGATAAAAGCGGCCACAAGGAAACAGAATTGTCAAGGGAGTAAAGGGGATGTGGAGTGCAAGGAGATGGGAGATGCGATCATGGAGCTGTAAGGAAGGCAGAAGCTCAACGCGTCCAACTCGGGCGGTGAGCAGTGACCCCAGCATTTGATAGGGCGCATCGCTCTATCGTCAGTCTCGAATCTCCTGAAATATCGGGCATCTCGCTCGTCGCCTGGTTTGTTTCTTTATTCCTCTGAATCGCCAGCCAGAAACCCGTGAGACTTAAATTCTGCACTCCTGCACTCTTTCTCTTATCCTCGTCCAAGCATCGAAGCGCCATGTCCGAATCACCTTCGCCGCCCCCGTCATGGAGCATCAGCAACATGGCCAATAGCGCAGTAACATTCCTACGTCTCCCTGTTCTGGCATCGTCTGGTCTGGCAGTAGTCGCCAGTGGCCTCCTATACTTCAAGCAAAAGTACAAACCCATGAAGGCCTCTCTGCATAGAAGTCCTCACGACTGACGAGATATCTAGTGAATTGATATATCCCCGCAATGTCCCCGTCGATGCGCGCACCGAAGTACCGAGTCCACGTCAATTCGGCATCACCGACTTTGAAGACCTCCAGATCCCTACTCCGGATGGTGAGTCACTGCACGCCTTTTTCTTACGGCAACCAACGGCTCGCTCGCGTCGCAACATCACCGTCCTGATGTTCCATGGAAATGCCGGCAACATCGGTCATCGAGTTCCCATTGCCAAGGCTATTCAAGACACACTTCAGTGCAATGTGATGCTTCTGGAGTACCGGGGATACGGGATGTCGACCGGTACACCGGATGAGACAGGCTTGAAGATCGATGCTCAGACTGGTCTGGACTACTTGCGCCAGCGCCCCGAGACTAGTAATAGCAAATTCGTGATCTATGGTCAGAGTCTGGGTGGTGCCGTGGCTATCAATCTCGTTGCAACCAACCAGGAGCAGGGTGATATTGGTGGCTTGATCTTGGAGAATACCTTCTTGAGTATCCGCAAGCTAATTCCTAGGTGAGTTTGTCGAGTGATTATTGCTATTTTGGAATTCGGTCTAACACGATCCTAGCGTATTTCCCCCTGCTCGATACCTCGCTCGTCTGTGTCATCAATACTGGACAAGTGAAGACGTTATGCCCAAGATCACCAAGGTGCCGATTCTCTTCCTAAGTGGACTCAAGGATGAGCTTGTGCCGTATGTCCATCCTTCTAAAGATTTATTGATCACTGCTGATACAATCTAGACCATCGAACATGACCCAACTCTTTGCTATTTGCAAGTCTGAGCGCAAATTCTGGCGACCACTACCCAACGGCGGCCACAACGACTCCGTAGCTGAACCAGGCTACTTCGATCACATCCACTCTTTTGTTACGGAGGAGGTTGAAAGCGAGTAACCGCCTCATTCAATAACTATCCAAAGCACTTTGAAAGTATTGGCCCCAATGCTGGTTTTCAACTGTCCAGCGTCGCACCACATACAATGATACCCACCACCCCAAACAGTTCAAGAACAGGGATACCCCATATTTGTTCATTAATTCTGGCTTGGTAGACCTCTTACATTGTCACTCTAGGCCACCTCAAGTCACACCAATCGCCATCGCCCATTTACGCTTCTGCCTGTGCAATGATCACTGGCGTCATGTCTTTCTTTTCTCGTCCACGTGAGTTCCGGAGTCTTGTGTCTGGTCTGTTCTAGGCATCCTTTCCCTTTTCGCCTACATGGGATGATGTCTTTTGTATTTCTGGTATGGGGTTGGTTCTTTTTTCAGGTTTTACTACTTCATGTAGATATTGGAGGGGCATGTTGCTTACCTCGAATGCACCACTGCGGCACATGTCGATTCTGCATTACTTTAGTACTTTAATAGTTGAACTCTAGTTTGCACGGCTATCACCTGTGGAGGAGATGATGATATTGTAGATGGTTTTAATATACATATAGCTGGAATAGCTTTTCCAATCCGGCTCTAATCTAATGCCGGACTAAACCTCGAAACCCAACTACCAAGCAAACATATGGTACAGGTCATCGCGATGAGTCCCCTCTAGTAAGTGAACAACACACAAGAACATCTAGCTGATGCGCTCAGACTCCTCAAGCAGTTCCTCAACCTTGAAGTTCTCCGCATCGCCACGAGTAAACATCCGCACCAGCTCGCTCTTCCGGCCACTAGCCTGACCCTCAAAGTCATAGAAACGCTGCAAGCAGCTAACCAACCACGTAGCCTCGGTAGTCGAGACGCCACGGTCCGGAACAACCTGTCCATGCATAAGGACCAAGCCCTTGTCATCGGCCAAATCAAGGTAGTGCGTAACAGTAGTGTGGGGCTGGGCATATGAGCCGTGCATCTTAAACGCACCGAGGTGAGTGAAGATCACAGTCGAGGTGTGGGTATTAGCAGTCTCGCCCTTAGGCTTAGACTCCCCAGCCGGTGGATGGAATGCCCACTGCAGGAAGTGAATGTCCGCACCCGAGTTAAGCGGGTTGCCGTCGGCGTCCACAGCATCGGGCGCCACATCATCTTTCTGCTGGCGCGGGAGGGGGAGGACGAATTGCGGGTTGTGGCGCGCGGCGTTGGCAATGCGCTTGTAGGTGTCTAGTGGGATAGCGGCGGTGATGGAGATGGGGTCGTTTGCGAAGCGGAGGCGCCAGAGTGCTTCGATTTCTTTGGCTGGTAGCTCGCGGATCTTCTCGACGTCCAGGTATGTGCTGAGAGGTTTGATGGGCGTGGAGCTGCCGGATACTTGACGTGCAGCCTTGACAGTGGGATCCGCATCTGGGGGAGGAGGAGCTTGGAATGGTGGGGGTGTTCCTGGGACTGTAGAAGAAGGGGCATTTGGTTCTGGCGTCGCGACGGTGGCTGCTTTGCGGCGCAAGTCTTGGATCTTCTCTGTGTATGCATCCTTCAAGGACTCGACGGACTCATGGCCCTCTCTGTTGAAATATAATCGTCAATTGGACGAGCTTGAGTTATTGTCGATAGCGCAAACTTACTGTTTGGCCTTTTCGGCGAGCTTCGCCCGATATTTGTCCAACACATGCTTAGGGTCGTGGTGCGAGGCAAGGAACCGTACATCATGGACCTGTGCCCAACGACGCTGCTGGTTGCGCAGCAGGCGGCTCTGGCTTCGGAAGACAGATTGGAACCCCTGGAGTCGGAAGGATGCCATGTTGATTAACAATACTGTGCAATAAGGTAGGAGTCTCGACACTGATGCCGATAAGAGAATCGGGAATGTCCGCTTACGTTATAATAATTGATGACATAAGCGATTAAAAAGCTGAGATTGAAACGGTCAATTGAGGGCTTATGCTTGATCTAAGAAGTATGTCTTACTGATAGGTGGATTAAGAGGGCCTGAGAATACTGCTGGTATATGATATACTTTGGTTATAAAAGCCTTGTAACTGATAATTGGGATTCATATGCCTGGCACTTTAAACGATCCATCGGGAAATTCGCCCACTTTCAATCCCCAATAACCTTAAAGAGTGACCTATGTAGCGGATTTCCTCTGCCACTTCTTGGCTTGCCCCTTCCGTTTTAGTGCTCAGACCTTGCCGCTTTTTGCTCACTGAGTAGAACTGAGCACGCCTCTGAGCGGTCTGATCTACTCACTGATCCTGATCTGAGCGCCCTGATTCGCTCACTGAGCAGAGCCTGATCTAGGGGTGAGCAACCTCTTGAAGCTGCCTCAATAAAACGCAACATGCTAGTGACTGTCACGTGCCATCCGCCCTCCCAAAATTGCCCCGGCAAAAAGCGCTGGCATCATCAATGTGATCTTGCACCCTTGTAAACTTGCGGCAATTAATTGCGCCGCAATGGAGCCTGCTACGTGACGGACCAATCAAAACTATATTTCAGGCTACATGCTCCTAGGAATACTTTGTTTGGCCCTACGATCTCCTAAACAGGCTTTAGAATACTACCAGTGCTAGGGCAGTTGGATTAGTTACTTGGAGATCTACAATCTTTGACCTAGGGCCTAGCCTAGAGGAGGAAAGGAAATTGGTGAAATGATTGCTTAGGATGTGACGACAAAGAATCACTTCTCTCGCCAATAAGCGTAGCATCAGACGGCTTCTATAAACAATCATAGACTTGTGCTAAGCAAGATCATGAAAAACGATATTGGATCACTAGATTCTGTAAGGTTCCAAGCGATGCTCCTGGGAGCTGGTCAAGCACTGCCATCGGACCCACGATGTTTCCAGACGCATGTAAGCTAACTTGCTCCGGCCCACACTCGTTGGCCGCGCTGCCAGGTTCCCAGGAACTCGAACCATACCCCGCCCTGAGATGAGTGCATGAAGTTTTGCCAGAAACACTCTCTCAGATTCCCAGGAACTCGAACCATATCCTACCCCTGAGATAATGCATGAGATAAGTGGTGGCACTACAGACAGGTTAAATATTCGAGCCCTTCCCTCTAGAAAAAAAAGTTTTCATCTATCTCTCTGCTTATCAACATATCTAAGAACAGTATCCATCCATATATACCCCAATGAGCCTAGCCCTAGACATTTTTACTTTTTATGAGCACCAGCTAATTCTACCCTAGGCCTTTCGCTTACAATAACCGAACCAACAAGCATCGACGCTCCTACTATGCAAGCCGCGAAAGCTGCATAGAGCACCGTTCTCGCCTTTTTGGAAGACATCAAAGCTACTAAGTGTAGGAGTAATGCTTTAAATGGACTTTTGCATCGATTGTCTTCCGTCGAAAAGACACTAGAATGTTTTGCATCAGACTTTAGCCAGTCGTGTTACTATACGCTCAGCTTTGAAATCCAGCATCATCTTCGGATAGCGTTTCGGGACAGCCACAAAGCCTATATAAGATCCTAGAGCTTACTCGAAGAGAGAACAAGTTATTTCATCAGCGACTTATTGCACGAATCGGTTTGGTCCGGAGTTGGTATTTTCGAGGACGTCGAATTACGGCTATTGAGCGAACGGTTACAAGTGTTGGAAAAGACCGTAGGTATAGTAATAGAGATCTCGGCGATGTATGTCAAGTTCGATACCTTATTTTTCGGTCAACCCGCTTACTAGGACTCTACCAGACTTGCTGTTTTCTCTACCTCATCTACTATCTGTGCCGTGTAGTAGGACTTGATATTGGCCAAAGAGAACGATATGTTATCGGCAGCCACCGAAGCGAACAAAAGGCAACATACACATCACGACAGACGAATAGCACTCAATCGCATAATTTGCGAAATGGAGGGTTATGACATAGCAATGCTATGCCCGATGAAATCCGATTTTCCCAACATAACGGCATCATTTCTATGAATAGAAACCAGATAGTGATGCTCGCGGGACGTGATGATTTCTGTCCTTGATTTATTTATAATTTTTCCTTGTCTTGCTTCAGAGAAAGCTAACTATGAATGCGATGATGTCCACACGGATTACGCTTGGCAATTGTTTAGTGTGGTGGCGTTCTTTATGCGACATCCCATGCCAAAGCAGCCAAGTGGACTCTCGAGGATAACCTCCAAGCATGAAAGTGTCCGATTTTTGTGCAGTACTTGTTGCAGCCAATGGATTCTCCGGAATAGCTAGGTTCATAGTCCCCATGTCCACCTCGACACTTCTTATCATTTCAGTTTCAGCAACCCTTAGCATGCTGGCATGACCTAAGCCCAGAAAGGAAGGGTCATTGTAGAAGGGAGTAAGTCCTGCATTGACAGTTATAGAGTGAGCATTCGGCTGAGGACCACTTAACCTAATGCGGCTGTTCTCGGAGAGTGGTTTACGTTCGCTGGCACGAAAGGTAATTACTGGCTCAGGATATAGATATCTGTAAGCACAGCCACGGTATATTACGCCAAGCCACAGCTTGCGAAATTTAAAACTACTGACGGTAAGCGCAAAACATGTATGCCTCTGTCATGAACCACACATCCTGTATGTTTTGCTCAGTTTGAATCACCGATGGCGTATAAGTTGAAGACATGTGTAATAGCTATGGAATACTTGAGTCTTCCGCTCCAGTCTGTACGTCCTGGCAAGAACGTCGGGGAGAGATTGAGCTGCCAAACGTCATTCGAGTAAGTGGCTACAACGACTTCGCATGTTCACGAATTAAATGGTCGAAAGAGAACCCGCGAGATGATGGAGTTCAGACCAGAGACTAGTTTCCTCTGCAGTTTTGTTCATGTTAAATATACCAATGAATAGGACCGGCGCTTGTAAGAGAGACTGACTAATTAGGAGAATGGTGAATTGGGAGAATGGTGAATTGGGAGAATGGTGAATTGGGAGAATGGTGAATTGAGAGTGGCCAAGGCACAGCTAAGAAGCCCTGTCACTATAATTAAACGATTATCTCGCATTTAGCCATGCTATTTTCCACGTCTCGTTTAAGAACTAATTATGTCCCTATGAAAACAATGATATTCTGCCCGATGAGATGACGATTAAGGGAGGCTGATTAACGGAGGGTTAGTCAAATGCAAGAAAACAGGCATCAACAAAAGGCTGAGTCGTTCAAAAAATGATTAGGTTGTAAGAAGCATGGAGGGAGTTCTTGATGGATCATTGCCCTCCGAGGGCGGTGCTCACACGTTCCTCATCTGGGTGGCAGGCTCCAGATGACTCGCACATACCAAATCATAGAGATCCTTTCAAGGAATGGAAAATGTTCATAAATATTATAAATGATGGAAAGGAAGGACCACTGCTTTAGGTATGTTGGCCACTCCAAGGTTAAATAGCTCAGTTATTCACCAAATTGGTAACAAAGGCAGGACCATTCAATTGTTGCCGTCAATTTGTAATCCCAAGCCCGTGATATCCAGACGTCTGCAGGGCGAGAAAGAGTTAAACCTCTCGTGTAGATTAAGTGGCAGAGTTCTTGTACCCCGACGCTTATTCCGTACTGCAGACCACCATTTTCCTTATTGATGTCGAATTGTTCGGAGGCAATTCCCCAGAGCCTGTCAAACTCCCATATTCTCATACGAGACCCGCAGAGAGTAAAGCCTAAGACGAAGCGACGGGTATCTTGAGCTGCGAGCACTTCTTTTACATACATTGCAAGATCAATCCATGCTATGGATGCTTTGTCGGCCTCCCAGTTGCTTTTCAGCTCCCCAAGCACGACGATTTGCTGACTAACGATATTTGCCATCGTCCTCATCGGTAGTTTTGTATATGGTGTCGCTGTTGACGAAGCCGATATTCATGCTGCGCTTGCCTGTAGAGCCTTGTAGTGGTGTCTTTGGTTGCGCCAATAGTTTTCGTCGATACGTAGCGGTGATGTTGTCCTGTTGATGTTGTCCTGTTGATGTTGTCCTGTTGATGTTGTCCTGTTGATGTTGTCCTGTTGATGTTGTCCTGTTGATGTTCTGCCTGCTGGTACTGCCATATTCCATGTTGTACGGAAAGAAATGCGGCAACCAACCAGCATAAATAAATGAGCCAACAAAACCTTGCTCTGCTGCATACGTAGGCGCGTCTCCCAGGAGCTGTAATCCCAACTGAAGATGCGTAAAACTTGGTTGACGGGTATCTTACAATTACACGGCTGCCCAAAGCACAGGCATTTGGCCCCTGGACTTTCTGGGGATAAATACTGCGAATTGGCGAAACCAGAGGTGCGGAGACAAGTTAATGTCGAACAATATGAGCATACCTTGTTGTACGCGATGTTTTGCATAGTGGGGATCCGGACCGAGTGGGGAACCGTACCGGGTGGGCCGTGGATTTGGACTTTTGGTCTTTTACGTACGCCGTAGAACGACATGCTGTGGAGGCTTTTAAGCAGCGACTCCGTCTGTCACTTCTCCCCCTCGCCAGCATGTTAACAAAAGACTGTCTGCCACTCATCGACTTGACAAAAAAGCAGAGCGCAGTGACCATCTTGAATGTGCAACATGCGATCCTGCGGTATGGTGCTTTTCGCCTACGGGCCCCTGAACTCAAGAGGGCTTTTGCTCGATGTGTACAACGGAATGCAAGTTCATCTTCCTCGTTTAACCTAACGTTCTACGTGGAGGCTGACTTTGAATAGGCGCGGGATTTCTTTTAGCTCCCAATATGTCTGAAAGGTAGAACCACGGGATACTCGGCGTTCGGTACGGAGGTTATTCGTGGAAAAGCGGCATTTAAGGAAAGCGTTTATTTCTTTCGCAAGAATGACCAGGAAGAAAATCACATACCGCCACCCTCGGATCTTTATCGATCGATTAAAGCGATATAGGATGTAAGTGGCCTATGGCTCTAATTGTGGCTAACTGAGCTGATGGATTTGGACGTAGGAGTGGAGGCGTTTGCGTGTGCCCCTCTTCGACACTTTGTCTAATCAAATTCTTAGCCCGCGTGTTACTTTGATAGGTATATTACTCCTTGACTATGAGTCGATAGGGCTGCATTATTACGTCCGTCAAGACATAACGTCTAGCGAGGGCGATTATAGTCCTCCGCATATGGATAGTGGCACATTGACGATATTGGCTAGGGATAATGCGGAATATGACGGCTTAGAAATCGCTAATCTCCAATCTACAGAGAAGTTGGATAGCGAGGGAATAGGGCGGGAAGTATCTTTCTTGCCTATTCCCGTAGCCCCTAGTGAAGTTGTTGTGCTTTTAGGAACTCGGATGCAACGTCTCTTTGGGAAGGCTACGGCTCGCGCTTGCGTATACCGAGTCCGCGCTCCTACATAGCAGAAAAGTTCCGGTATAGAAAGATTTAGCTTAGCAATATTCTATGCGCCTCCTATAAATTAGGAGGGAAGTATTTGCTCTAATAATATTTTGATTGGAACTAGAGATTCCTAGAAAAAGTATTAAAGATCGCATCGAAAATATTCTAGGCCCGCTATGATAATACAAAGTCTATCTTACCGTCCCCCTAATATATCCTTACTTAGACTGAATCTAAGCTGCTATACGGTAGGGGGCGTACGATCTAGCGTATGATCTGATAGAGAATCGGGGAATCTAGCGGGGGATCTTATTTTCTGATATTATACCTACATTATTAATAGATATTACTACGTTTTTATAGAGATAAATAATCAAAATCGTACTAAAAAACTCGCCTAAAAGTGGTGTAGTTGGAAGGTGAAAACCTGATTACTAATTTTTGACCGGTAGAAAATATTCTAAGTCTGATGTGGCCTACTGGCCGCTATTCACGCCCGTAAACGCGGTCCCTCAGCCCGGGAACTTCATCGATGGAGCGCTCGACTTGCTGCATCAACCAGGTGACATCGATGGTTGTTCCGTTGAGGGTCCAGTTGAGCTGCTTCATCTGTCTTGCAGTGGTTGAGAATGCTCGCAAGGCCATGATTGTCGACGTTGGTAGGTGTAGATATAGATAATGCGAGAAGAGCGCGATTCAATTGTGAGAGTTGTCTTGAAGTATGAAAGAGATCATCGGTATCCACCATTAACAATACAAGGAATCAGGGGGTCATCTACGCGCTGTTGGACCCTATAGAAGCAGACGAGACCACTTTGGTCGTAGCCAATACGTTCTCTCGACCAACCGAAGCATGACCGGAGCCATTTCGACATGCCATTTTTGTTCGGCGTCAACGGCGTACGAGAATGAAGCTGGTATGCCGACTGGCTTACTGTGACACCGTCAGCTTTACCACATTTCTCCCAAGGGCTTGCCGTCTGTATGTAGCATAGTCGTGGCCTTTGGCAAGGTATGGTTGTCGACGTCGCCGTCTTGATTGGAAGCGTCCGATGATATCATTGGCTGACAGCTCGTTTCCCACCGCCCCGAATCAGGAATACACCTCGGGAGCATCGCCGCACGTGATCACGTTCACCAGCTGTGCTCAGGCTCCTTAATCTTCTTCTTCGACAACCATTGATATCACACTCTCCTGTTGGCTTACGGGGAGTAACTCTGTAATGAACACTATAGGGCCATCCGTGTTTCGATTGTCCGCCTTGCTTCGCAAGAAACCGTTTCCCATGCCTCCTCCCGGGCCACGTTTACCGCCCGGCATACTCGTCGATGAAGAGATCTCGCCAGTATACGACCCCAAGTACTTCTACCCTGCGAAGCCTGGAGAGGTGCTCGCCGATCGTTACCAAATCCTGATCAAGGTTGGCTGGGGTGTGTCTTCAACAGTATGGCTCGCGCGTGATTTGCAAGGGTAGCCTTCAATAGTTTCTGTTCAATTCGAAGCCTTCTCGGTCTCTAACAAACATATAGGCATACCGAAGAGCCAGAGAGAGTCGTGGCACTGAAAATTGCCAATACCAATGCGAGTTCCGCTCGTCATGAGCGTGAGGTTGAAGAGCACATTTCCACGGCAAACCCATCACATCGCGGTCGTTCACTTATCCGAACACTATTGGACTCTTTCGAAGTCAATGGCCCAGAATGTTCTTATTCGTGTCTTGTGTATCCACCTATGAGGGAACCATTGTCGATGTATCAGCGGCGCTTTGATGATAGGAAGATGCCACTGCCCCTCATTAAAACGTATATTCGTGCTCTCCTTACGGGGCTTGATTACCTTCACACAAATTGCAAGACAGTTCATACGGGTAAGTTCATCTAGGGCCTTGTTTCCAGTGGTGATACTGAGCCCAGGCGGCTACATAGATCTCAAGCTTGAAAACGTCATGGTCTCATTCGAGGATCCAACCGTGCTTACTGATTTCATGGATTCTCAACTTGAAAAACCGATGGCTTTTAAGATTGATCCGGTTGGACGACCAGTATATCAGTCCCGCAACGACTTCGGGCCACTCAAAAGCTTGAGGAGTATACCACAGCTTGTCGACTTTGGCTTGGCAACAAGACTCGAGGAAGAGGACGACTGGGGCGTCTGGCCTATTCAGCCGGACCACTATCGGGCGCCAGAGGTGATACTAGGTAATGGATGGCGAATGCCCGCGGATATTTGGAACCTTGGTGTTCTAGTGCGTCCCGTTGTTCTCCAAAGTTGTTGCATCCACTAATACGAGTCTAGTTGTGGGATATGATCGAAGGCAAAGAGCTATTTCGGCATATCCATGATCAACAAGGTCGCTATGATGCTAAACTACACATCGCCGAAATAACAGCCTTACTCGGTCCACCTCCTCCAGAGGTCATACAAAGGTACCAATACATGCGAGAATACTCATGGCCGGAACCTGTCAGACGAGAAGATGACAAAGTATGCGAGACCGCGGAAGAGTACTTCTGTGGGCCATTCTTTGATAATAATGGTATTATGGGTCTCCTATCTTGAACGAATTATTTATTCTTAGACTCACGAACATCTTAGGTCGCTCCCTCTACGAAGACCTGATCCCTGACCGGAAACTAGGCGACGCAGTTTCCTTCCTTGAGGGAGACGAGAGGGAAGCGTTTCTAGATCTCGCCAAGGGAATGCTTGTCTGGCATCCAGATGCGAGGAAATCGGCAGGCGAGCTGATAGGTCATCCTTTTCTTCAACCAAAGCAAATAAGTGCCTGATTTCTGGGAGCGTTTGCTGGCGGAGTGACTCGAAGTCATGGTTGATCCCAGTTCGGCGGTGGCATCAGAAGACAGGTTGAAGCGTTAACGTAGTTGTCTCTTTCGAAAAAATCTGCGCTGCCCCCTCGGCATTCAGGTACTGACTGAAAAGCATGACAAGCGGAGTTTGAGTCGGTTTTCCGATGGAAAGCCATTGAGAAATGTCTTTAAGATCCATCAAGAACGACGGGCGCAGCTTCACTGTGGGGACGAATATTTGTGAGGTATCAAAACTGAGGGCGAAAAGCCATGTATATAATTGGGAGGAATGGCTTCTCGTGAAGTATTTGACGTCACGATTCCGATACTATAGCTGAAACTGGTAACCAGCGCAACCAACTAGGTTCTGCGGTCACTGTGCTTCCAAGAATGAATAAATTGGATAAATCTGTAAGCGCACGAAATTGTAGCTCCTTGGAATTCGCCGCTCATTGCAAATATTGTGTTGTTCTAGTATAATACTTAACCCTCTGAATCTTCTTCTCTTGGTTTCACTGAACGAAAGGGCACCCGCCAGATTCTTAGTGGCATTGGCGCCCAACCATACTATCCGATTGCCCTTATTATGTATCAATCAGCGTCTGTCCGAGCTCATTTTCACAAAGTTAGTCAATTGGACGAAGAGAAAACAAACTAGTTGATGAATGATGGGAGACGCGGGATTGTGCTTCGCTTTTGACGTTGTTATCGATTTGTGACCAAAATCTCGGGGTTGGATTACTCCTTGAAGACATGAATCCGCTCTATGCTACGGTACGAAACCTAGTTAGATTGCTGTTTATATGGCGCGATGAGAGAACTCACCCAATATATAGGACTTATATCCTTCCATTTTTGATCCACTCGTAATCCTACTTCGATATCATGAACGTTGGAATAGCCGCCTTAACCGGTCTGCTTTTTATTCTAGGCGTCAGTAGGCAGGGAACCATTTTTAGCGGGACTAGATTTAGAACCTACTACTACGATGTGAAGCGGGTAGAGGCATACGGCACCTCCTTTGCTGCTCAAAATTCGGGCCCTCTAGAGTGTAGCTCGCTAAAAGCCTTGTTACTAGACCACATCAACTCGAACTATGTAGTAACATCTGAATCTCGTCATGCGAGTGATCCCCGAATTCCCCTCGTCTCTTCTCAATATACCCAAAATGCCCTTTGATCAAAAAAGATTCACCACCCCGCCACCACTTCCCATGCCGGGAACTCCCTCAGACGCCGCCTCCGCAAAGCCCTGGTACTCCGTCGCTGCAGGGATCTGGGAGCTACTTCTAAATGGAGATGCAGAGCATAAAGCCGTGCTTCAATGATGGGAGCCAAATGTTGTCACGGCGAATCAGCCAATTACGCATACTTTTATCGAAGAGGTGTGCTTCGTCAAGGGTGGACTGAAGGATCTTCGGCTCCATGAATCGTGGAGTGTTGGTGCATATGCCTACCGCAAGCCTAGGATGGAGCATGGTCTTTATCGGGCTTCGGGGGAGAGGTGTTTGATGTTTGTTAAAGTGGTGCCTGCTTCTGCTGGTAAGGATTGAGCATGGAGCACCGGGATAGACTATGTCTGGAAGGTGGAAGGATCATGTACTTAATACCAAGGTTAAGAGGTATTTGGCTGTGATTTGGACTTGAATTTTTCTGCCCATGGGTTTTTTGTTCTTTTTTTTTTTTCCTATCTCATAACAACAGTAGTAATATAAAAAAAAACAACCCACATGCGAGTAGACACTGAGCGGTGCTCCAAGGTCCCCAGATGCTATCAGGGTATCATATGCAAACGAATAAACTGACAACGGACTTTTTTCATAGTCATGGATTCATGAGTAGGTAGTCTAAACCTCCGGCTCTGCCACACCAGGTGTAGGCGCATCACTGGCTGGAGTTGGTTCTGTTTGAACAGGTGCTTCAGACAAACTGTCTGATATCTCCTGCGGCCCTGTCTCCTGCAACCCCTCAACGTCCACCTTCTCGCTCTCCCGTTCCACTTCTTCTTCCTTCTCCTCGGCTTCCTCCCAGCTATCAACAACTTCCGCAGGAGGTTGCGGGCGCAAGGACTTGCTGGCCCCAACGCCAGAGCGAAGGACCAATCGCTCCTTCTTGGAGTCAGATGGCATAATTCTGTTTCCATCAAGCGCAGAGTACATCGACCGGCCCGTCCAGGAGCTCTGGATAGGCGTGGTGCTTCTCGTACTTGAAGCACTGCCCTTGCTTCGAGAGGCAACCTGAGCCCAGCCGTCCGACCCTGTTTGCGATTTGGCAGCTTCACGGGCGGCCTTGGCTTCAAGTGCAGCCGCGCGTTGAGCCTCACGCTCTTTTGTAATCTCACGCTCGCGCAGCTTGACACACTCGCGTACGCTCATACCGCCAATACCAATGGATGAACCAGTCCCCACGCCGAAAACTGGTGGTTTCCATGCAAGAGGCTTGAGGACGAATACATGTCGGTGAGGCTCAGGATCATGGCTTTCGGTAACGAAGCCCCAGTCGGCTGCAAGAGAATGGCTGAATGCTCGAAGGGTGGATTTTGCGGGCTGGAAGCGGATGGACCGATTTGTTGTATCGGTTGCCAGAGAGTGCAAGGCTGACTCGTATGTTTGCAGTGTCGACAAAGAGACTGAAGGCGCAAGTTTGATATACTGGTCGAGAGTCTCGGTAGAGTAAGGCAGGTTGCTGGAAGTAAAAGCCTGCACTGTCGTGCTCTGGTTGATATCGATGCCCAATGCAGATGCTAAAGAGCGATTACGCTCCAAACGCGCGCATTCATCGTCGCAAGTCAACGGAGTCAGTGAAGGTAATCGCTCCGGTTGTTGGAGCTGGCCCTTGGACGTGACAGCCTTGGCGGCACCACAGCGTCTTTCCTGCCGCAGTCGTCCACAGCTACATGTCACCGTGAGCGTGGACGAGCAGGACGTCATTTCTGGGCATGGGAATGGAGCATGGCATGCCCCCGAACAGGGATGACCGCACAGAGACTTGGTCTTCCCGCAAACCTGCTGACAGGGCTTGGTAGCATCTTCGCATTCGCCTGGCCGATGACAATCCTTCCTGCAGAAATGGGAGCCGCACTTGAGCGATTGGCTGCAGGGCTGACCGCAGCGGGCATCAGTGAGCCAGCAAGGCACGTTTTTCATCACCTTCTTGCCGCAGAGGCATTCCTTCTCGGTCAGGAATGGACACTTGGGACAACCATCTGCGTTGCTATGGCAGTTGTGAGCCGTCTGAGGATGACCGCAAGACTTCGGTCGGGCACAGGGGAATGAGCATGGTGGCGGCTGAGTACCACAGGGCTGAGGTGGATATAGGATGGATCTTCCGCAGTTACACGAAATCTCCTCAAAGATCGCTTCCCGACAGGTATTGCAAGGACCCTTGTGGCAGAGCTCCGGGCATGTATGTCTTCCGCATTTCAGCATTCGGCCACATATCCGAGTGCAGATGTGCTCCGCCTCAATATCTTCATCAAGAGGACGAAGGTGCGGTTTGAGCTTGCGACGAAGGGCCTGACGCTCAATTGCCTGCTGTTCTCCAGGGCAGCATCTTTCAGTGCATGTATGACGGCCGCAATGCAGGGTCGCCTTGCATTGGCGGAAACACTGGGGAGGTTGAATATCACCTTGGTGGCAAACACTCATCGAGGTATTACGACCACATCGGCATTGAATTGGGACCCGACATAAACAGACACCGCAAGGCCCAGTATGACAGATTTTGTCGCAGGAGTGACCGCATGGAAGCATCTTGCCACATGGCTCCCGACAGTTGGGAATTGGATCTTCACAAGAGGTTCGAGGAGTGAAGCCAGGGATGCTGGTAAGTGGTGTTTTTCCACACGGACAACGAACCACGGCATCTGGCGAGCGAGGACAATGGGCGGGATGCGAGTCCTGTGGGTGGCAGCCCTTTTGGCAAGAATGTACACCACAATCGAATGGACGGTTGCAGGTTTCACTGCAACCAAAGCACCCAGTCCACTCCTCTTCAGATCCGTCATCGCGGACTGTGTGGCTTTCCATTTCGTCCTCTTTAGCGCTGCATAGCATTTCTGTCTGCACTTTGCCGCAATAACAACGTGTCTCAACCGTGACCTCACAGGCACCACACAAGCCTTCGTGACACGGAAGAGGACATGTATGTTCGCCACATGGAAGCAGATCACCGCAGTTCTCTCCACAGCTCCATCCTTGCTCATAATTGGTATCCTGGCACCGTTTAGTGGAGGAATTTCGACCACAAAAGCAATCCTGAGTTGGTCCCATTGATGTACAAGGAGCACAAGGACCGGCATGGCAAGTTGCGTCACATGGATGCGGGCACCCTTTACGAGGCCGTGAGCATGTCTGACCACATGAATGTGGGGGGAGACCAGAGAGGGGTCTAGGATCAACTTCCTTCTCACACCAGCAGGTGTAGGTGGATGGGAATATTTCATGCGAGAGATTGCATCCCGGACAGCGCCAGGCGCGTGGAGAAGCAGAAACTTCGCCATCCTGCAGTCGAGAATTGTTCTGAGCAGCTGCTCCTTCGTTTGTGGACCACTTTTTGATACAGCTCAGGTGGAACACGGTCCAGCATAGCTCACAAGACCAGACTTTAGATCGCCGACCTAATTCACTTGTGCAGATAGGACACTCATACAGGTTATGAGCAATGTCTTCGTGGATTCGCGTGGCGATATCTCCGGCTGTTGACTTGGTCGTAACTCTGGGCAGTTTCGGCTGGACCTTGGCTTTCGCTTTGCTCTTCCCCTTGGCAGATGCTGCAGATGATGGGTGAGGAGGTTGAGTGGTCGCTGTTGGGGCTCCCGGAACAAAGTCGGGCGCATCGGCCCGAAGACCAGGGTCGCCATCCGTCACCGTTTCAGGATGCAATACATTCCCATCTTGGTCTGATCTGGTCAAACGAGCCCCGAATCCCCGAGCCCGCATGGCGCGAGACTGATGTTGCTGTGATTCCTCGTTTTGCTCTCCATTCTGTCCTTGCCCGCCTCGTCGAGCACCGTTGCCACGTCCTCCTCGTCCGGGTCCTCTGCCTTCTTTATTTGTTCTTCGCGGACGAGATTGGCCGCTCGGTCGATCACGAACAGGAAGAGGGATCGTATCTGGCTGCGGTTGTGGTGTTTGAGATGAAGACTGTTCATCTGTTGTTGTTGTCGTGGCTGGCCTGTTCTGCGGGCCTCCACGGTTGGCGGGGCCCCTCCCACGGCGTCTGTGCCTAGGACGCGGGGCAGCTGGGGCTGAAACGGCAATATCCGGAGCTGACATGACCTGAGAAGTAATAGGAAACTGTTCAGCTAGCGAGGGCGTGCTCATCAAAGTGTTGCAAGTTTGCAATCGGGTTAAGTCGTGGATCGGCAGGATTCTGTTTGTTAAGACTGAAACAAGAGATGAATAGAAGTGGAAGTAAAGAAACTGCTCCACTGGAAGAAAGCAAGAAAGCGATATACACCAGGCCGAAATAAACAAGGCAAAAGAGAGTAGAGCAAGCCCGAGGGCAAGGTTGAATGATTTGCGAAGGCGAAACGTCGCGAAGGCCGATAAAAACCGTCAGCAGTCGGCAGTACTAGGCGGAGCCAAGTGCGGTGAGGGACTGACACAGCTCATGAGTCACGCGATTTGCTGCATGAGTCATTGGTGGGTCGCCGATCAAAGTCTCATGTTACGAAGCAGCTACATACATAGTTAACTAGTTAGTAGAATATTACTTCTCAGGCCAAGCCGACTATAAATGAGCACTTTTATAGCTTTCATCATTCAACCTCTAAAGATAGACTTCTTTTCACTACTTAGATGCCTACATCAATCCTAGTCCAATTTTTGCCACTCCGGCAACAATAGCGCACCGTCGCAAAACCAGTCTTTATCTGACTTGCCACTGCTAGTCAAAGCAGAATTATGGTGGACTCCATTCTCCGAGTAATAAGAGCAGCAGCAATAGCAGCGGGCATCATGAAGACAGCCAACTGAAGCAACAGGCATGGTTGTCATAGATCGAACGGTGAGTATGCTTGTAACCTAAGAGCCGCTCTCGATGGTCTCACCTAGAGCAGAAATCAAACACAAACTTCCGAGGTTCAAGAGTATTTATCCTCCTCCTCCTCCTCCTCCTCCTCCTCCTCCTCCTCCTCCTCCTCATCATCATCCCTACTGTCATCATCGTCGCCATCATTGTCGATCTTGATCTTGTCTTACTCTAGGACGTGACAATGCTGCAGTCCAGCCCTACGAAGGTGAAGAGGGCTAGGAGATCATCGGTGTCGGATCGGTACTCTTGACTATATTACGGGTATCGCCACTGATCCCTCTTCTATAACCGTGAATCTACCGCCCCAATATCCGCAATATAACCAAGAGTACCGAGTCCGCTACCCGTGATCTGCTAGCCTCCTTCAACTTCGTAGGGCTGGACAGCAGCATTATCACAATCCTGAAGTAAGACGGAGCTCGGGAAGTTGGATGCCGAGAAGAGTTTGACGACGGATACGGAGGCTAACGATGATGACGATGATGATGGGAGTTGACATAGGTAAAGCCCACTCAGAATTGTGTCCAGGAAGATGCGGTGCATTTAGGAAGTTGGCTGAATAGTATTTACTTCAATGAAATAGCCCCATGGTTATGACTACTGCAGTAGGTCCATTTTGCGGACTCTGAAAGGGCATTCAAGAAAAGCTTCAATACCTAAGTAGCAAATACAGTACAGAATCAAATTGACATCCAATCAAGTCCGAATATTAAGTATGCACAATACCATAAGAAAACCAATCGCGCTATGCAAACATACGGCATTCACCTCATAGACCAAGTCCCAACCCTCGCCTTTTGAGATCCCCCAAATCCAAACGTAGCAAGATACCCAAGCCCTAGACAAAAATAACAACCTCCCCACGATCATTCCGTCTCAACCGCAGCGACCGCCAAAGATCCTTCTCATCCTCAGCCCTCCGCTCCCGATCCGCACGACTACGACCCTGATCCCGGCCCCGATCAGCATCATGCTCATCCGACAAATCACGATGGAAGCGCTTGAGAGCCTTGTTGAAAGAGCAGCCGCGCTCACTAGCGGAAACCAGGGATAGGAAATGCGTAGCCATTTCACGCTGCAGGGGGTCTTCGTGCGTCAGCACCTTCGACTTGTGGTAGACAGTTACCTGACGGTGAGGTGAGCGGGAGTCAGAGCGACGACGCTCGTCAATCTGTTTTTGTCGGCGCGAGGGCCGGTCACCGTCTGTGGGATTGCTGCTCTTGCGCTTGGACTTGCGCTCGTGTGTGTCTGAGGCGTTGCGCGAGCGGTGAGACTTCTTCTTGCGGATTTCCAATTGGCCGTCACCGCTGGATGAGCTGCCGCGACGAGCGCGGACTAGAGCATGGGAACTGTCTTCTTTGCTAGCGTTGCTGCCGTTCGAGACGACGGAGCCGCCAAACATGGAGGAAACGAAGCGCTCTGCGCGGTTCTTCATCGAGAGGCCCTGGCCTTGGTCCTGGCCTTCTTTGCCGCTGCGGCGAGTGCGCTTAATGGGGGATGATGTGTCGTTGTAGGGGGCACGGACGATGTGGTCTGGGGTATCGTCTACGTCGTGTGAGGGAGAGCGCATCATGCGATTCAAGCCGCCAGTTAGGCCGGAGTGGTTAAGCACTGGGGTGCCTGCGTTGTTGATAATACTGGAGGGAGCGTCCATCATAGGAGTGTCAATGTCGTTTTGTGGGCTGCTCATCTCGTCGCCGTGGCCGCGCTTGCGTTTCTTCTCGCTAGTGGTACCAGAACGTTTTTCCTTTCGGTCCTTCTTCTTCTTGGGCGCTGGCGTAACAAACTCGGTCGAGGCATTGGGTACGTACACCGACGGCGGGATGGGATCGGCGCCATATGAATAGCCATTCTCCTCATATGCAACATCGTAGTTGCCTTCGTCATCGGTCTTGGTGTTTAGCTTAGCTAGAGCATTGCTAGGCTCGAACAAGGACCGCGCCTTGGGATTCATGGCCATTTGCTCCTTGGGAGTGGCCAGTGAGACCTTGGACGCGTTGGGCGTCTCATCGGTGACCAGGTAGTCGAAAACATTGACAGCCTTCTTATCATTCGTCAAAGCAGCGGAGGTGGACTTTGCTTCTCCCGCGGGCGGGGGAGTGGGGGCCGGCGGAGGAGGGATGTTGATGTGAGATTTGACGAGGTCTGCATCAGATGCGGAGGCGTCTTCCACGCGAGGTTGCTGATTGCGCGCATTGGCATTACTCTTCGCATTCTGATTCGGAGTCTTTGGGCCCTTCTTGTTCGGCTTTTCCTTATATAATGCGCCCTGATACTTTTGCGCCTCGGTCATGCATGACTAGTAACAAGGGTTAGTTAGCACTGTCCACTGAGGAAAATGCGGAATCAAGTCCTAGTGCGCCAGATCTCTAGTCATGCCATGCAAATGTATATTCAACCCAATTCAACCAGAGACGTACCGTATGCGATCGATAGTCAGTGCCTTGGAAATGAACCATGCAATCGATACAGGTGAAAGACGCACCGCGACACTGGTTGCGGTGGGGATCGAGCTTCTTCTTAGTGAGGATATCACCACAGTTCTAGCAAAGTATTAAGTTAGCAAGAAGTCTCGGGCCTTTGCGCTTGGATCCCCGGCAGCTTCCATCCCACTCACCTCGCATGAAAAGGACACCATCTTGACGCTAGATAACTGTTTTGTCTAGAGTACGCTATAGGCGACGCAGGGAATCAAATACCGAATGTCGAGTATCAGTTTAATATCGAAGGATCACGAGTTGAATGTCGAGCAGGATGCGACAATTAAGACTGTTGATGCGCGAGAAGGAAGAACAAGTGCGGAGACGGAAAACAAGAAGGTTATCCCTTGCAGCGGACAAACTTTCAGCACTTGCACGAGATGCGCCCAGTTCCAGCCGTTCGCGACTTCCCAGAGTTTCTCTTGTTTTTTCCTCTTTTCTCGCGTCGAAATTTGGAAGGACGCTAAACCATTTACAGTAAGCTCGCTAGTCTGGATCGGGGTGTAATATTATCTGTGCCTGCAAAGTTAGGTATAGAATGACAGAAGAAAGATAAAGAGGATGGAAATATCGAAACAGGAAGCTGAAACGACAACTGGAAAATAAATGCACATAAGCAGCCCTGGCTATTTTATGGGGACAGTGTGAACCCCTCGGACCTGTTTCATAGTCGCGCCTGAACGCGAATGCTGCCCCGCGACACCAGAGGGGTTGATCGTGAGCAGTCTATGGTTGGTGGGTTGTTCATGGGTCAAAGCTGTCAGGAGACCTCATTATTTCATTTGTTATCAGCTGAAGCATGGCCCCTGCTATTTTTGGCCAAACTTAGATTGTGATAAAATATGTGCGCATGGTTTGGGATCGATGGGGTCGATGGGGCTTTTTTTTGCTTTTGTTATTCTGTAGTTTCATATAAGCTTGGATATACTTAGATGGGATATGGGCGCCTTTTTAGTGCCATACCTTCCGTGACGATTATCGGCACACCCCAGGGCCGCAGCCAGATCTAGCGTATCACGAGGATGCGACATGGCAACATCGCGCGCTCTAGGGGAGCCTTAATCCTTGATAATCTTGCAAGAGACAGACTATCGTGTACTACGGCATACGATATTAGAAGCTCGCAGTACAAACCCTAGGTTCAAGACCTCGAAGATAAGCCCGAACAGGGCGGATCATGCGCAACAGACCCGGATCACCGGATAGGATGATCCTGGACGCGCGCGTTTGGGTCATGCACCATGGGGGCAATTCTGGGAATCGGCACTGCGACCCTACCTATGTACACAAGGTACCAGTGGCCAGGCGCACTATGATATGATAGTCGAGGGGGATAACCGAGCCTGACCACGGACCCGGTGATTTGGCTGCAGCGGGACGGCGCGTAGACGGAAGAGAGTCAGAGTATCTATATGGATAAGGTAATATCAGAACCGAGTAATGTACACGAGAGACCAGCTCCGTATGCTAAAGAATGAACGCCATGCAAGATCGACCTTATCGAGACTTTTCATAGAATGCGCGACATTTTACGTCAACCGCGCGTTGTCCTGTAATGCAACTTAGTACGCTACGCTAGTACTAGCGCAAGCGGAGGAGAGACACTGACGCTTCCTTGGAGATTTCCACCGCCAGATGATCGTGACGATCGTCCGCGTCCTGTGGCGCATCAGGGCGGGTGGCCGAGCGTCCATCCTTGCTTCTTCCCTCGCCACTTTCCTTGTCGTCGGCACATCCGCAGTCGTAGAACGAGCCAAGGTTGCTGCAGTCAAATCCTGGTTTGTCGAGCATCGCATTGACCTCGTTGTGGATGAAGCATGCCCATCCTGATGCGGAATTGCGCGACGATACCTGCGGTGGGTATTTGCTTAGATGTTGTTGAAAATGTTCCGCGCATTCGCCGCTGTTTCACTATTAGTCGAGGACACGAATGCGTGTTGCACGAATACGAGGGAGAAGGGGAGGGGCAGCAAAAGAACAATTGTCATCGTACCAAGGATACAGTCGTGCAAAGAGGTGGATAAATGAACGCAGGGCTTCCTGCTCGTCGAGGGTGGGCTTCTCGGGGAATCGTGCCATGACGGTGTGGAGGTATTTCCATGTAGCACGGCCCAGCTCAGCTCTGCGAATCGTGGACAAAAATCAGTGTTCCATTTATTGCCACTTGTTCTCTCGATCGGTACAGCCTTACTTGACCGTCTCATTTCCCAGCTTCGGCATCACCACTGCTCCTTTCAGTGTATCCTCCTGGATAGTGATCCCAGGCGCGGGTTCCGGATTGTGCGTAATGTGCCCGGGGGCTCGGACGGCGGGACTCGGGGGTCCCTGCGGGCGGATAAAGAGGAAAAAGACGAGGCATATCGAGATCGCGGCGCTGATGGCAATGCGCCGTGTGATTTGCCGATTCGCCATGGCGGGTCGAATAGCTAGGGAGATCTCGCCAAGCGTCCGAACCGAGTGGCACCTGAGGCGATGAATGGGCAGGGCCTTCCCTGGCCACAGGAAAGAGACGAAGCTCGGGAATATTTGAGGATCAAGAGTTACAGAAGGAGAAATCTTCGGAGTTCGTACTGACGTGTCGCATGGGATAAAGGGTGGCTTAGTCATGTCCATATGCGGGCACCTTTTGTCTCTAATTATCCAAGGAGTACAGACTCCTTGTTTCTCCTGTTCTGTCTTACAATTACAATGGTCTTGTCATGAAATATCTCGTCAATGCATTGATTGTAGTTGGAGATCGCATATCTCTGGTTTCATGGCAGCCCACTATCTGACCCACATCAGATAACTAGTTAGTTAACTATGTTCCGGGAAGACTTACATAACTAGTTCTACCTGAGAGGCTAGTTAGTGTGACCTGGGGAATAGAAAAGCTTCCAGGCCGCTAGAAAGGCGTGCCCTCCATTAGAGACCATATGGAGACTATGAAGCATGAAACATGACAGCATCCAGGAACTTAATACTGTATCTATGCAAACTGCACCTCATCCTGTCCAATGTCGTCGCTTAAACTCGGAGGCAAGTCCTCCTTGCTTGTACCCCAGTTACTCTCTTTGTCTCCCAGCGTCAATTCGAGCGTCATGCCCTCGGTGAAAAACTCATGTCCGATCCAGCTTTTGGTATAAGGCTTGCCATTAAGCTTGGCGCTTTGGATATAGATGTTCTTGTACGTCTTGTCGAAGTTGACGTTGCGAATGGTGGCAATCTGCTCGGTTTCCGGGTGGAGGATCTCAACGGTCTCGAAGAATGGAGGGGTGATTAGGTACACATTCTGGCCTGGGTTGGGGAACAGTCCCATCATACTCCAGGCTAAGAATGAACCCATGGCACCGGAGTCGTCATTACCAGGCAGGCCACTGTGGGTCGCGTTGAACGATGCGGGGATGTAGCTGTGGGCCCGGCGCGCGGAGAGAGCAGGACGACCGGCGTAGTGATACTCGTACACTGTGAGGAAGACGGGCTCGTTGCCGATATCGGCTAGTCCTGACTCGTGGAAGTAGTCCAGGCGAGCCACGAATTCGTCCGGGCCGCCCACGAACTTGATCAGTTTGGCGATATCATGGGGAACGTAGCTATAAGAGGTTAGTATGGTCTCTTTTGAAGCAATTCAGAGATGATATACTTACAAGAGGTACTCCCAAATGCTGGACTCGAATGTCTCGGATGGATTCGAAGTCAGAGAGCAGAAAGTGGCCAGAGCACTACAAGCAATGGGGTCTTGAAAGCCCCAAGTACCATTCAGATACTTAGGCTGGAAGAAGCCCGTGAAACCAGTATCTGTTCCATTTTCGAGGAATGAAGTCTGATCCTCCTTGAAGAGGTTCTGCCAGTTTCCAGCTCGAGACAAGTACTTCGTGTAATTATTCTTACCAAGACCCTTAGCCACAATAGAGAGACTGTAGTCATTGTAGGCGTACTCCAACGTCCGCGAGATACTGCGAGAATTAGTGCCGAAGCCGAGGTAGTCAAAATCAAGGTATGGAATGTAGTTCAGCCGTTTCCAACTTTGAAGACCTCCACGTCCTTCGTATGACCACTCCAATGGTTCATTTTCAGCATCGTTGACCATGGCCTTATATGCAAGCTCCCAGTCAATCTCGGTTAGGTTCTTGACGTATGCATCTGCGATAACCACGTCGGCGTTAGAACCACCCTGGGTCCATCCTTTGCACAACGACATGCGACAGTCGGGTAGCCATCCCTCGTGCTTGAAGATGTCGAGAAGACTGCGGACCATGCGTGACTGAGCTTGGGGATCCAATATCGTCAGGAATGGATGCTGAGATCGGAACGCATCCCACAGACAATAGAAAGAGTCAAAGTATGGTTCATCACTCTGCCAAAGAGGGTTCTCTCCGGTCAAGTCTTGAGGCGAGAGCATAGTCCTGTAGATACCACTCCAGAACGCACTGAGCATATCATCGCTCGCACCACCAGACGTAACCTTGATGGGACTGAGCTTCTCACTCCATGCATCCTCAGCAGTCTGTCGCAGCTTGTCAAAGTCGTTAAGCGGATCAGGAATCTCTTTCTCCGCGTTCGAGCAGGCCTGATCGGTGCTAACATAGCTAACACCAACCCGCGCAGTAATAAACCCATCATCCGGCCGCTCAAAACTCATATACCCACCGGCCTGAAGGTAGAAATTATTGAATCCCCGGGTAACGAAAAGCTCCTTCGGCTCCGAGCCCGCCCGATCATTCACCCAAATACCACTATCACGAACGTTTGCACCGACGAAATCAGCACAGAAGAACGCCTGATAATACCCAGCCCCAAAACTAGGCAAAAAGGTACCGTTTCCCTTAATCCTACCAGCCTCAGAATCAACACTAACAGTGGCATTCTGTCGACTATCCCACAAATCCGTCAAATCCAACAAAATCAACGGATCAAGAACCTTCCCATCCCCGGTTTTCTCTTCGGGAAACGTGAACCGATAAAGCGCCGCACGCCGCGAAGCAGTCATCTCCGCACCAACACCACCTTCAAGCTCGAGCGCAAAATACCCAGGCTTCGCAACCACAGAACCAGCCGTATAAGGCGTCGCGCGCGCAGTCTTGGGAAACTTGCAGTTATCAACAACATTCTCAGCACAGAACTGCGGGAACAGAGGAAACTGGCCCATAGAGGGGTTCCCGCCTGTACCGCTATCGTGCATGTGTGAGAAACCAGTGACATTGCTACCGTCGGTTGAGAAACCGCCTGTGTTCTGGCCGTCGACGTCGGCGACGGGTTTGGCGAGACCGTACGGTAGACTTGCGCCGGCGAAAACGTTGCCGCCATTTGTGGACCCGATGAGCGGGTCTACGTAGGCGAGGTCATCTTTTTTTGCTGTTGCTGCTGATGCGAGGAGAAGGCCGAGGATGCCTTGGAGGAGTGGCATAATGCTGGAATGTGAGACCAGGTGATTTCATGCGTTGGCTTGTGAGTTCAGGCTCCTGGACTGGTGGAGACATAGGGAATGCTTGGTGTCATATAAATAAAGTGCGGCCATGGCGTAGTGTTGCATTGTTGATATGATCGGCAGGAGGAGCAGCCGTGAGGCGTTAGCGTCGGATGCAAGGGCCCCGAGGAAGGCGGGGGTTTGAAGATCCAAGAAGACATGCAGATATTGTAGTTGAGCCACTTCAAGAAAAAAAGTAGATACATACCTATACTTAAGTTAGTCTTAGTGTGTAGGCGGTATCTCCTCGACCCCTATAGAAATATAGAAACTGGGGAACAAACGTTGACGGAGCGAGGTCTTCTGCAAACCTTTGCAGGACATCATGGTATTATGTGAATGCAAGACTAATGTACAAGGTGATCGTAGAGATCCTTTTTTCTCGCCTGCTCCAAACCCCGCTAGAGCCAGGATGCATTATTTATCAAGCCCGGGTATTTCTACCCGACACTCAAGATTTCGTAATCCTTTCAAAGACTGCTTACTGGAAAAGCATAGTACCCTTATTCTGCTTCTTGCCGACATCATAGTTCTTCCACATGGCCACAGCCGGGATCAAAAGGGCCAGAATACAGGTCGAGGCAATGCAGTTCATCCGCTGGGAGTAACCCCAGGCGTAAATGGTGGCATCACGAAGAACAGATCCCACGGGGTAGGCAGACTGGGTACCGATTCCATCGTAGTAGATTTGAGTGGCGTTGCCCTTGAGATCATCAGGCAGATGGCTGGCAAGTGCGCTCACGAAGGTGTTGTTGTAGATCGCAGCAGAGACAGCATAGCCAATGGCACCGCCGATACTGGAGAACAGACCGATCAGGGCCAGCATCATCGGGGTACCCTCACGGCCACCGGCGGCCATGACAGCCATATCCTCGCCAATGACCAGAGTACCTCCAGCGAAAGCGATGAAGATTTGGCACATAATAATGTAGCCAATGCCGTGTTCCCCACCACGGAAGTAGATCATCAGGCCCGAGCCAAGGAGCATCAGGGGCACACCAAAGAACAAGCAGACGTACTTGAAGCGCCGGGTGGCCCAGATGAAGAGCCCCAGAAGCGGGGACCAGAAACAAGAGCCAACGTTGTAGATCTGGATCATGTATCCAGCCATGGTAATATTCAAGTCGTAGGTGATCAGGACAAAGTTGTACAAGTACTGATCCCACAGATAGAAGCTGAAATATAAGGTGGCCGCACAAATGCATGCACCCAGAATAGTAGGCCGGCGAAGCATCTCGTAGTGAATAAAGTGGGTGCGGGCACCCCACTTCTCCCAAGCAGCGAAGACGAAGAGCATGCAAAATCCGACCACCACCATGGCGATGAAAGTGGCACTAGAGTATTGAGAGCGGCCGTACTGAGTCAAACTGAAGGGCAGCAGGAATATAACCCACGCGCCCATAAGCAGGAAAGCGCCGATTACATCGAACTCGTGGATATAGTGAATGATCGACTGCATCTTGGTCCGGCTGCTGTTGAGAGGCTGCCAGATGCCCATCTTAATAGCCTTCCTCTCGTAGAACTTGAAGACACCGGCCAGTGGCAGGAAGACGGCCGTCTGGATAATGCAGAACATTCCGTAGCCCCAGCGCCAACCGGAGTTGTTGTAGATGTGCTCGGCTGCCAAAGAACCGGTAAACGCAGTGCAAATAAACGGCGTCGAGGCAAATGCAAACGCAAACGCACGCGAGCGAAGACCAGTTGTATCCGCCACAAAGATATCCAGAATCAGATACATGCAGTAGTAGCCGATCCAGTACAGCACGTAACCAGCGGCAAAGCCATTAGGGCCATTGCATGCGGCCAGAATGATCATGCCGAGGATGTACACGGCAGTCGAGAACACCAGGGCCTCGGCGCGGCCCCAGAGGTGGAGAGTCTTAGCCAGAGGCAGCTTAAGCACACCACCAATAATCGTGGACAGGATATAGGCAGTGGAGACCTGTGGGGCGGAGTTGAAGCTGGAGTATACGTAGTTGATGAGGGTGCTGCTGATGGCAGAATGTAGGGCAAGCATGAAGAAACAGATCCAGATCCTAACGAATCGAGCTTATTAGATATAGAACGTATAACAATGACTCCTGTGTATGGAATCAGCGCTTACCATGCGTAAAGACCGAAGACAACCGGGCGGCTCCAGACCATGGCGGCAGCTTCAGCCTTCTGCTGACCCAAACCAGCCTGCTCCGTAACATGGTCAGGGTTACGCTCTGCCTCCTTCACATCATCGTCAACACCGTTGATACCAAACGAGTTAGCGCTCGAGTCATAAGCCGGGGGAGACCCTTCGGCACTGTCGGTACGCTCCGCGCCAGTCTCGGCAGACTGGACGTGTTTCTCCTCGTACGTGGTAGTCTCGGAATCGATGACGGTGCTAGTGAAGCGTCCGCCTTCATCGCGGCCTCGCACATTGTCAAGGGCACCCATTATGGAATGCTATGGGGCCAATGCAGGGGCGGAATAGATCCTAGACTGCAGACGGAGCCAAAGGGCGGTCGAAAGGGTAGAAAGATCGAAAGACCGTAGGGATGGGAAAACTGGCGGCACAGTGGTCCTTAAAGTAGAAAAGACTACGGCATCCCAGAACCAAGGGCGAGAAAAACCCGCTGGGCCTGAGGATACTTTTTCCCTCGCGGCGCATGGAACCAGAGGAAACAGTGATCAGATAATCCACGGGGCCCATCAGATAACACATTGGCGCCCAATCAGATCTCGCGATGGCGGTACTTCCTTTGCTGGGCAGTGCACTCTCATTGGTCAGGGACGGGGAATCCCCCAAATACGGTTAGACAATGTCGCAGCGGCACCAAATGCGGTCCTCCGTTTGCATGCGAGTTCAAGTTACAGTAGAAGAGTGTATGATCATAGATGATGGAATGTTTTGGTTCTTCTCAAGTCATCAACCTCTGTTCTTTTTGTTCTACGCGTCGCCATGATTAAACTCAATTCAAGGAACTATGTCCCAAGCGGAAAGGGACCGACAAATTCTGTGTTGTCTCCAACAATGGACCGTCCGATATGAATCGTTTACCCAATGCCATATAGTGTGGTCATAGCCAGGCCGAGATTGCCGCGAATGCCGGGACCAAATCCTCAGCCTCCCGGCTCCATTCAGCAGACGAACCATGTGCAGCATTACCAATTATTATCAGATGGCGACCCAGAAACCTAATACAGCCTCTGTCGGAACACTTTTCCCGCAACTAACTAGTGGCGTGATCCGTGCATTCATCTAGAATAGTCATGCCCGGGCTGTTGACACGTTGGGATGCCCGGAGAATGCCGTGCCCCGCGTGACAGGCATGGTCCGAAGTGTGGGACTGTCAAAGGACCGTCGAACACAATTGGAGCACTAAAACTCAGCTTGGGCCTGGCCTCGTGCGGACCTAATCTTTTCGGGTTTGCCTGACGCCTCGCTATGGACAGCGGCCCACCCGGCCGTTAGCCTTCCAAATGCACCCAATCATTTCTCCTATTGTGCGAAATGGAAAAGAATTAGTTGCGTAAGGGACACTTGCGCAGGTTCGCGCTTCTTTCCACTGCGTGGCGAGGCATCCGTCTTACGTTCGTCCATGGATATCCAACCAAGCTAATCGATCAATCAAATTGCCTCATCTAATCTGATCTAATCAGATTGTTCAGTCCTAGATGTCCTAGGTGATTTTTTCTTCGCTCATTCCTAACAGTGCCAAGCCCAATTTCTCACTCCATTCCAAGTGGCGCGGTGGTTTCGGAGCCATGGTCTTTTCGAGTCTAGGCAGAATGCACACGCCCATATCGGTGATGGCTCAGCCCTCTCGGCCCTCGACCGAAGTTTTCACTACACCATACACCGAACAATGCCGGCAAATAGCTCCACTCACTTCAACTAAGGCTTCCACATCGCTATCTGATCATTTCACGAGGTTTGTGGCTGAACGCCGAACCGGATTTCACGAGACTACCCTCTCGACTTTGAGCAGTACGGCTTGGCTTCTCTCCACTGGCGAAAATTTCAAGTCTTGGCATCATCTGTTGCAATATTTGCCGAGATATTTAGCTTATACTGGCGCCTAGAATTCATTATTACGCGTAATGATTACTCTTTGACCATCTCATGTGCGAAATCGGCCGAGTGAGACCTTTTACGCGGGAACGGCAAGTGAAGAGGCTCTCTTAGGACAGTGCAAGTCGCCATAAGTATCTTGGTCGATCCAACTGTGGCTAGTCCTGCATTAGTGGGTGACAGAGCAGTTCCCAGAGCAAAATGTCTTAGATCATAAGTCATATCATTTTCCTATTTGGCTACAATTTCACCCATATACAGCAGAGTAATAATGGCTTACAAGAGGGTAGGATTCAAAATCTCGGAATACTTCTGCTCAAAATCCTCTTATTGATACCCCTTAACGTCTTGGTTACCACGACAAGCTTGTCATGATCCGCTTCCGGTTTCGTATATGATGATAGCTAAGATGATTCAACACTGTCAGCCCCGCGGCGCTCCTGGACATGGGTTATTTAGTAAACAGTTTGCTTTCTGCATTACCGACTTTTCAAGTCTTCTCTATTGCAGAACGCAAATTAGTTCACGCGGATATCCGAAAATGGCCATCTCACACATTGACATTGCATATCAAAAGAGGATTAGCCTTATCGCGACACGATAAGCCGACCACCTCCAACTGCCATCCCACTAGGCATCTGAGTTCCAAGCTCAAGTTACCTTCTACTAGAAAGCTCATTTGGTGGCTTAAGCTATTCAAATATTCTTCTGCAGATTGCAAATCCCGCAATACACCCTGGCGCACACTGCAGCAAATATTCATCCGAGTTGCCGCAATCATTAACCAATATGACCAAAAAGCCCTCCAAAACTTCATCTGAGGACTTTGATCAGTATTCCTCGGAGATAGAGACCTCCCTTTCTCCTGAGTCAAATGCTTCGTCTAAAGACCAAGAACCACCGCCATACACAGAGCGAGGACCCGCTGGAAGCTCTGCCATTCCCGGGGCCACTTCGTCGATAGCTTCCGCAGCTGAATCATCTGAAGCTGCCCGAGTCGTCACCCAGCAAAGCTCCTCGTCAAAGCCAGCCAGGGAATTATCTTCAAATAAAGACGGGCCCGTCGCAATTCCAGCCGTCGACTCTGCACACGAATCTTCTTTCCTCCGCGCCTACGCTCCCTTGTTGAACGAACACAAAATTCCCAAAGACAAGTTCCTTTCCTTTTTGGACGGACTCAACGATGTTATGACCACCAGCCCACCGATGCAGGTTCTGGATGCAACAGGCGGCATCCTTAAGTCTGTCCCTATCTTATTCCCACTCCACTGGATCGGCTCCGCAGTGAGCGGACTCGCAAATCTCGGAGGACAAGGGATCTCTAAAAGCCGATCGGACTCGGCCATTCGGCAAGCCAACAAGGATCTTTTTGGGCCCCAAGGGCTAAAAGCCGAGATTGCCAAGCTGGATGCCTTAGCTCACATCGCAAAGATTCCTATCTTGGACTCCCAGGGGAAGGTTAACAAACAAGCGCCTGTTTTGCAACAGCTGGCTAAGTTGGCTAGTATCCCAGTGGATGAGTCGCAGGAGCTCGATTTGCAGCAACGCCGGATTCGAGTTCTGCAGCCTTGGATCGCGGAACTTTGAGTTGGATATCTTGCCCTGGACGTCGAAGTCGAGGTTGACGCGCTTTAACGCGGCATTAAAAAAGAGGTCTGATTCGAAATATCAGGACCCTGCGTCTAGTGCGTGGCCGGAGGCAGATGAAGAGGATACTGGATTCCGGAAGAGTCTTTGGCTTATTGTTAGGAAGACGGGAGGTAAAGACCAGAGGCAGTGATTCACCAGTTGAGCCATGTTATAGCGATATGATTATCACATACCTAGGCACCTGAGGCGCTTATAATCAACAATGTGGAAGATATCGGTGTTCCTCGGAGTTTAGTTTATTTTGCCCTTGAACTCTATTCAAATAATCCAATGTGAGCTATAGCGACGTAGGAGATCTGAAGATTATAGATTGAGGTGTACGATCTTCCAGCCTACGCCATCAGCCAATCGCGCAATCCTACCAGTGATTTAGCAGTCATAACAAAGAGCACTCGCACGACCAATCGAAAATCCCCCCAAGAAGTTTAAGCAGAAACAGTTGGCGTGGTTGCGCCAGCAAGCACCAGTAAGCACAAGCACAAAACGGAGAGTCCCCACTCGCAACCCCCCCCCCCCCTGTTCAGGTGCGGGTCGCGTCCCCAAACTCTCTCCGCAATTCTTGTCCAAGTCAATTAAACAACCTTTCGCTATGGATCTTTTAGATGCGATGAAAAGGATACAACAGACTTACGATGCAATGACATTCAGCCCCGAGGAACGTAAAAGATAGTATAAGATATTTACCGTATCTTCAAGCCAAGGCATAAGCAGAAGCATAGACCTCTCATTCACGGCTAGAACACCCAGTCTTGGCCCCTAAATGTCTCCTGACCACAAGCCACACTTCGCATTGGGTTTCATCCCCGTGTATAGCCATTGACTCTACCACGCACAAACAAAGTTTAATGCATCCACTATCCTCGAGTCCGTCTGAAAACGTGTGCTCGCGGTTTGCACAGACCCCACTGGGCTAGCCCTACTATGCAGCTGGGTTCAGAATGGAGCACCGTAGGAGCACTAGGTGGATAAAGTGGATAAATGACTGTAGATCGGACTGGAGCTCTGGTGCAAAGTCTGAAGCATGCGTAGTTTTAACTTGCCTGGTTCCCGTTGCATCTTCCATGACTTTTACCTCGTCTGCCCTCCCCCTCTTTCATTTCATACCCCGCGGAATCTCCGCGGAGCTTCTCTCTACCTGAATTGCTCGAGTCAAAGACCTCCTACTATATCTCTACTCCGCGACTCGGACATTTCTTGCATTGTTTGCGAAAGTTTGTTCTGCATAATCTTCCACCGACTTGCATTTCCCTCCGACACCAGCAACGATCCCATACGACGCGAAACGGAAAATTAGCACCCAGGAGTGTGACTCGATAGCTGCAGAGAAGCAAGGCCTAAAATGAGGGATGGTTCGAGTACGGGACTCCCTGTTTGCGAATTTCACATAACGCTTGCGCGAAAAAGCAAAGATATACATAAATCTGACTATTTTATGCAGATACCTCTATCGACGGGTCAACACCAAGCGCCAGTAACCAAGATGTTCAGCATGTTGATGACGAAAAGCGTTCGTTTCATGAAAAGGTAGATGTCGAAAAGGGACCCACACTTGGTACCGGTATAGAGGGAAAAGAAGAAGCGCGCGATCCGAATATTGTGGATTGGGATGGGCCTGATGACCCCGAAAATCCTCTCAATTGGACAGCAAGGCGAAAGGTCACTGCGACGGTCTCTATCGCCTTAATCACTCTTCTTACGTATGCTTACTTGTCTCTCAGGCTGGGCATCGCTAATGTAACTGAATAGACCTCTCGGCTCGTCCATGTTTGCCCCTGGTGTTGGGCAGTTAGTCGTCGATTTCAAGATTACCAGCATCGAGCTTTCTTCCTTCGTCGTCTCCGTATACCTACTCGGATATTGCTTTGGTCCTCTCCTCATTGCCCCCGTTTCCGAGATCTACGGCCGTCGCATTGTCTATAATGTCTGCAATATTCTATATGTGATCTGGACGATCGCTTGTGCTGTGGCTCCTGAAATCGGCAGCTTGACCGTCTTCCGGTTCCTTGCCGGTTTCGCCGGAAGCTGTCCCTTGACCATCGGAGCGGGCTCAATTGCGGATATGTTTGTCCAGGAGACACGAGGTAGTGCTATGGCAGCTTGGGCCCTTGGGCCTCTCATTGGTCCCGTTATCGGACCCGTCGGTACGTCTATCCCATGTCGTGGTCGGGAGCTCTATTAACCTTGAGATAGCGGGCGGATATCTCGCGCAGGCGAAAGGCTGGAGATGGACTTTTTGGATCCTCGCCATGGCTGTGAGAATAGCTCTTTTCGAACGAGTGTCTGGGTCACTGATTTATTTTTACAGAGCGGTGCTGTGGCTATCAGCTCACTCTTCACAATCCGTGAATCGTATGCGCCGACCCTGCTCGCCCGCAAAACGAAGAAATTGCAAAAGGAAACTGGAAACATGAATCTACGCTCTGCTCTCGATACCGGCCGAACACCCAGAGATCTTTTCATGTTCTCGATTGTTCGACCCACCAAGATGCTGTTCTTTTCGCCGATTGTCTTCCTCCTTTCCCTTTACGTTGGTGTCATTTACGGTTATCTCTACCTCTTGTTCACCACCATCAGCGACGTCTTCGAGGGTCAGTATGGTTTCTCGCAAGGATCGGTCGGGTTGTCCTATCTCGGCATCGGAATCGGTTCTCTCCTTGGACTCGTAGTCCTTGGTGCAACCTCGGATCGCATACTTGCACATCTCTCCGAGAAGAATGGAGTCAAAAAGCCCGAATATCGACTTCCTGCCATGATTCCCGGCTCATTCTTCGTCCCCGCCTCTCTTTTCATATACGGTTGGACCGCGTACTATAAAACTCACTGGATCGTCCCTATCATTGGCACATCACTTTTAGGAATCGGGATGCTGATCTCCTTTGTAAGATCCTCGTTCATCCAGACATTTGAATCCATATACTAATACCTGATCCACAAATCCAGATGACAGTCAGCACATACCTTGTCGACGCGTTCACCATATATGCCGCCTCCGCCATGGCCGCGAACACCGTTTTCCGATCATTAGCAGGTGCTTTGCTTCCACTTGCTGGGCCCAAGATGTACGAGACTCTCGGGCTAGGCTGGGGTAACTCTCTGCTTGGGTTTATTGCTTTGGCTCTATGTCCGCTGCCTATCATTTTCTATATATATGGTGAGCGTATCCGGACTAGCAAACGATTCGAACTCCAGCTCTAGACGGATTATGGAAACGCTACATTTAATCAGTCTTTTTACAAAAGCGGCGCTAGTTCATAACCACCATTACTGCTCTTCTCCCCTCATACATGAATGATGATATCGTCTCCATTAGGTTTTGAAGCATTGGTGAGTATATAAAGCATTGGTTTCATCTACAGATACACGCATCTACAACATTATTCCGGTCATCCTGCCAACAGTGATTGGTCTCGGAAGGGGAAGCACGATCGATCTCGTATGTCCTAAGCAATATAACCTTGGAATGGCCGTGGTTGGATCTAGGCGGAAATATAGAAAAACAGCAAGAGCCCTCGTCACTATTCAAAGCAGTTTATATTATGCCAGATTGCATTGACATGAATACGAATCATCCTTGGAGGGTGAAGGACAGTCAAAAAATCCAAGTGTCACCTGGTTTAATAGGCAGGGCACCAATCGCATTGGGTCATGCGCAGATCCCCCGGTGACCGAGTAGAAAAGTCACGAGTTATCGAGATGCGCATCCAAAGACCCAAAGTTCATAGATTGAAGCTTCACATGGTCACCTGGTCAGCCGCCAGACGAACCACGATTGGCTCACGTACCACTCATGGCCGGTAAATCCAACCGAAAGGAAACTTGGAATGCTCCAACTCCAAATAGAGTGGTTAATAATCAGCTTCCGACAACCGGGAAAGCTTCGGAAAGCTTGCCCCGGCTTATCAGCGGGGTCTACGAGTCTGTGGGTCTTCCTAGTACTTTCCTAGATAACAACTCTTCTTTCTTCTGTTCTTTTGTTCCTGTATCGTGAAGATGCTTCCTTTTCGCCGTTGACGAGCCTGTTTGACGGCTTCTTAGACGAGGAGTCGTATTGACAACCTAGGGTCGCGTCTGCCGCAGGATGCGATTGGGGAATATCGGCGGTCAAGGTGCGGAGAAGCAGGAAAGAAACTCCGGCATTATCCTTGTCTTGGCTCTGCTATCCCCTCACGCCACTGGAACACGATCTGATAAATAATGACGGTAGCCCTTGCCAGTGTCTTCTTCTTCCTTTAAGAGCACAGCGTCTCAACCGAGTTCACCGAATCACTGGTGGAAAGACGCCCGGAACATGCTTCAATTGAAGAGACTCGGCATTTTGGCCGTTCTGTCTTTGGTGCTGATCGTGATCAATGTACCCCATGCCCAAAGCTCTCCGTTGGAACTTGCATCTCGCGATTCGGACAGACAAGCTGGATCGCATCATGGACTAGGCCCAGGAAAATTGGGAGCTGTTGCAAGCGAAAGCTCCATTTGTTCGCGACATGGAGCGGATATACTGGAAATGGGCGGCAATGCCGCGGACGCTGTAAGGTCATCATGGATTCAGAATACCAAGGGACGGTACTGACCAGATGTAAAAGTTGATCGCTACCCAATTTTGCGTTGGTGTCATTGGTGAGTCTAAAGCGCAAGTTTATTTCCAAGCAGATCTGATTAGGACGATATAGGTATGCAACACAGTGGTATTGGCGGTGGTGGCTTTATGATTGTGCGAGCGCCGAACGGTTCCTACGAGTTCATTGATTTTCGTGAGACTGCGCCGGCCGCAGCATTCGAAGACATGTACAAGAATGATACGGATGCCTCCATCTATGGGGGTCTGGCAAGGTAGGACCAGATGTCGGATAACGAAGTCAATTGCTAATGGCTGCGATAGTGGCGTTCCTGGCGAAATCCGCGGTCTTGAGCATCTTCACAAGAATTATGGCTCTCTTCCCTGGTCAAGTGTTCTGCAGCCAGCAATCCGCACCGCCCGTGAAGGCTTCCCAGTCACCGAAGATTTGGTGAGATATATGAACTCGGCCGTCGGTGATGGAGAGGACTTTCTTGTGAACAGTCCCACATGGGCTTTGGACTTTGCGCCGAATGGGACTCGTCTAGGATTGGGAGATACAATGACCCGAAGGCGGTTGGCCGACACTCTTGAAACCATTGCTGAGCGAGGCCCGGACGCTTTCTATTCCGGCCCTATGGCCGAGGCTATGATCGATGCCCTGCAGGCTGCAAATGGAACAATGACGCTGGAAGACCTGAGCAATTACACTGTTGCTATCCGTGATGCTGCACAAATCGATTATCGCGGATACACTGTCACTAGCACAACGGCGCCCTCGAGTGGAATTGTTGCGCTCAGCATCCTTAAGATTTTGGACACCTATAAAGGATTATTCTCTTCCGAGAAGGCTGTGAATTTGAGCACCCATCGATTGGATGAGGCGATGCGGTTCGGCTATGGCGAGGTAGGAGCCTTCATTCCTTCTCTGTGTCCATTGGTACTGACTACTATGACAGCGAGCTGAGCTGGGTGATCCGCTATTCGTGAAAGGAGTAGACGAGTATCAAAAGGATATGCTCAAGAAGTCTACCATTGCCGAGATTCGATCGAAGATCTCCGACAAGCATACTCTCAATGTTTCTGCCTATGATCCTTCCGGTCTTGAAAGCTTGGACACGTACGTGCCCTCTCATAAAGCCGACGCGCAGAATGAGCACTAATGATGTATAGGCCTGGAACCTCCCATCTCGCCGCGGCTGACCATACTGGTTTGGCCATTTCTGTGATCACCACGGTGAATCTTCTCTTCGGTAGCCGCGTCATGGTTCCCGAGACGGGCATCATCATGAATAACGAGATGAACGGTGAGTGATAAGCAACCCTAGCAAACCTGGCTCATCTGACCACTTAACCCAGACTTCTCGATCCCCAACTCATCCAACGCATTTGGGTACATCCCCTCGGAAGCAAACTATATTCGACCCGGGAAGAGACCTCTGTCATCTATCACACCCATGATAGTCACCCGTCCAGATGGCAAGCTATTCCTGGTTACCGGCTCAGCAGGAGGCAGCCGAATCATTACAGCAACTGTGCAAAATATCATCCACGTTATCGACCAGGGCCTGACTGCAGCCGAAGCTCTCGCCAAGCCTCGTCTCCATGATCAGCTGGTTCCAAACCAAGTGACTTTCGAGTATGCCTATGATAACACCACCGTTGCCTTCATGAAAAGCCTTGGACACAATGTTACATGGATTGCTCCTGGTCAGAGTAGCTCACAGGCAATCCGTGTCCTGCTTAATGGGACATTTGATGCTGCTGGGGAACCGCGGCTACTCAACTCGGCTGGTTATTCTGTATAGAGTTTGGACACTGGGTGGTTATGCGATGGTGCAGTTTGCACAGTCAAAGCATTGTAAATATGTGATATAGACCCTTTATTGTTATGATTGAGTGGAGGTCACAAACTAACTATTTAAAGTTCCAATGCTTCTTTCTCTATGTACTATTTATCACGTGACTACAGACCCACTTTGATAAGACTATCGGTGATGTCTGTGTACTTTTTTGCGATGCGGAAGTTTCCCTTCAATTTTCAGGAGCTGCCCGTCGTCCTTGCGGGAATTGAGGTTCTGGTGTGAGACCTGCCTTGTACTGTCGAAGCGATTCGTTCTTCGCCACTCTCAACAATACCCTCTCTCCCTACGCACTTTGCTTTGAGCCCCTATCACGCGCGATTCAACCACGCGCGTCCTAGGCGATGCTCCCATCATTTGAGCTTACCCAGTTTCAATCACTGTGCAAGTGACAGAAAAAAGCCTGTATGTAATCGCAGCTTTATCCTTTGGAGTTATCTGACCCTCTTGCTACAGATTGCACTCAACCACTGAAGCACAAACACAAAGTCTAGTCCATGTCTAGATAAAAATGTCGAAACCAGCTTACCTCGCCGTCATCCCTCCCCCACCCTCGTTTGACCCAAAAACCTACAAGCCTTTTGGCGAAGAGTTTGACCGCACTATCGACCGGATCCTGTCTGAAGATGCCAATTTCGATTCTAAAGACGAAGACTTTCCTGTCTACTCTGGTGGTGAATCGGCGGGAACGTCAAATCACCCAACTCCAAGTGACAGTAATGTTGAGAAGTCACGCTTCTTCCCCGAGTCTCCATCTATGAGTGGGAAGTCGACCACGATGTCGCCAAGGAGAACACCAAGGACCGTGGCCAGGAGAGATATTACTGTGATCCATCTTGACAGTGATGATGAGGAGGATGCTGACCTTACTGGTCTGCTTGACATGCAGGAAGTTGAAACTGAAAAGGCGGGTCTTGGTGTTGAGGTGAACTGGAATGACGACACCAACCAGGTGGAAGATTCCCAAGGGGGTGAGGATGGCCCGAGCTATTCCACATCCAATGACCAGGAAGCGAACATCAGTGATGAAGAGGACGACGATGAGGAGACCACCTGGTTTGATGCTTCTCAAGGGGTAGCGGATGGCCCAAGCCATTCCATATCTGATCATCAGGAAGCGAGCCTCAGTGATGAAGAGAACAACGATGAGGAGATCAACCGAGTGGAAGCTTTACAAGAGGGCATGGATGGCCCGAGCGGTTCTATCTCTAACAACCTGGAAACGAACCTCAGTGACGAAGGGCACAACAATGAGAGGACCGACTCGTTTGATGATTCCGAAGGGGTTGCGGATGGTCCCCACGATTCCAATTCCAACAATGATGGCATACTTGACAATACCAACTCAGTTGATGCTTCTGAAGAGGTTGCGGATGGTCCTCACGATTCCAAATCCAACAACGATGGCATCTTTGAGATCGCCACAAATCACCAGGCCGATGACCCAGTCGCAGCTGAGGAGGATATGATATTCGGATCTTTGGAGCCGTCTCGCAGGGACGAGCTCCTTTACTTTGTGGCTTCACATTCCTTCATGCAGAATCGAGAGGTGCCTGTAAGGCGCTCTGTCCGACGACAATTTGTCAATGATATTCGCAGAGCAGCAATTTCGGCGGGAATGGACGAGTCTGCTGTCGATGCATTGATTTTCTACGTGCGCAAGCTTTACCTGGAGAACATGAGTGTTCAAGCCGAGGCTACAGAAGATGCGCAAGATCTTCGTTTTGGGGAGGAAATTGATGATGAGCACATCGAACGCACTCGTCGCCGAAAATCTCGTAAGAGAAGCTTGAGCAACCCGCAACAGCCGGAGCCCGCGAGGCGCAAAAAGAGCAAAGGAAGCAGAAAGAACTCGATTGAGGGTTCGGTGCCCACGTCGCAGTTGCTCCCGCAAACCGAGATTCCTACCGCACCCAAAAAGGTGGGACCAACCGCCCAAAACCCTCCTCGATCTCCGGCGCATGGCGCATACAGAGAACCTGAGGTCATAGCTGTTCATGACACTCCAGACTTTGTTTCCCATGTCGAATACCCCGCCCAAGCGGTTGAGGAAGTGCAACATGAACCCCAAGAGGATTTGGAACTATCAAATCAGCAACACGAAGCAGACAACCTTGATGCCAAGCAATCCGTAATCAACAACCCTAAGCCAACTGATCTTCCCCCCGCTCTTGAAAAGGCGCCCACTAGGAAGGACGGCCTTCACGGTCAACAGCTCGGACACGCTTCGCCAGATCTTACTATTGGCCTTGTCCACGACAGCCAGCCCTCGGAACCCGACTTGCTGCCGGTTCATGAGCAAGCAACGCGGCCCTTGAGCTCGCACAGGAATGAACAAGCGGGAGAGCAACCGAAGGAGAGGACAGGTTCTAGCAACATCCTTGAACGAAATGCTGCCCACAATGTTGTGATAGACATGACTCGAGATAGTCCTTCTCCGGGCCGCGCAGTCCCTAGCGAATTTGCCAATAGGCAACTGCCGGCAGTTTTCAATCCCGACGCATCCGGTCATGATCGACGTCAGCCGCAGCAAAGCAATCAGTCAACTGACCGAGTTGAGCAAGACGTTTCCCAGCCTATCAGGCCTGACCTTTTCGACTCCGCGCCGGAGTTGGAGCAGAGTTTGGACTTGGAACAGCGTTGGAAGAAGGAACGGAATTATCGCAAGAAAAAACGGAATAAGCGCAAGAAGCGTCAAAGCTTCCTTGAGGATCCCAGCGAGTCAAAGGCAGACCAGCCTGCTGAACGCCAGCATACGCCCGTCCAGTGCCAATCCCAAACAGTGCCCACGACTCCGCCCTCCAGGACTTCGAACAGGAGCAGAAGATTCGGGCCTTTGTCGCCCAACCCGGCAGAGTGGGAGATGGATTTTTGATAACCGATGATTCGCCAGCGGTGACCCCCAGTGATGAGGTGAGGTCAAGATATTTCCCTGCTGTCGCCGCAACGAAAAAGCACAAAGCCAAGACCCCTGCCACGCAAGACATGTTGATCCCTGAAGAAAACCAAAATATTTTAGAGGAGCTGAATCTGCTCCCGGGCTTTCTCTCGTCAGATTCTTCGTTGAGTGACGTGCCCAGCGATTTTGACCATGAGGATGATCCTGTACACGACTCGGCCAATATTTCGCCTACGAAAAGCGGGCATTTTCTACCGCCACCTGTCCCGTCACCCCTCAGTACTCCGGTCAAACAATCTCGGCTACTTCGACCGGAAACTCCACGATCCTCCAAGCCCAAACGTCCCAAGGTCTCGCCTTACTTCCCGGCACTTTTGGGGGACCCGGAATCTTGTTTACCCTTTCCACCTATTGACGCCCCATCATTTGGCCTCATCCAGGAACACCTTGCCCACGATCCATTCAAACTGCTGATTGCTACAATCTTCCTCAACCGTACCCGAGGCGGGGTTGCCCTGCCAGTCTTGTTCAAGGTGTTTGGCCGCTATCCAACCATCGATGCCATGGCCGCCGCAGACCTGTCCGAATTTGTGTCCATTATCCACTGCTTGGGTTTCCAGAATCAGCGAGCAAGGAAATGCATTTCTATTGCGCAGATATGGCAAACCAATCCCCCAGTCAAGAACAAGCGATACCGCAAGCTCCACTATCCCCAAAAGCTAGATGGGCGAGATGTCGGTCCCTGTGAATGCATTGGTGACGAAGACCATCGAGTAGCATGGGAGATTGCGCACTTGCCAGGTGTCGGGGCCTACTCTTTAGACAGCTGGCGCATTTTCTGCCGAGATGAGTTGCGTGGACTTGCCACGGACTGGAAAGGAACTGGCGCCACAACGCCCAGATTTGTTCCCGAATGGAAATCTGTGCTCCCCCGGGACAAAGAATTGCGCGGGTATTTGACCTGGATGTGGCTAAAAGAGGGCTGGGTCTGGGATCATCACACGGGTGACCTGACCTCGGCAAGTGAGAAGATACTGAGGGCTGCACAGAAGGGCGGAGTGGCGCACGAGAAGGATGGGAACTGGATACTGGAGGCATCACCAGTGAAGAAGGCGGCGAATGGACTTCAAGTGGACTGAGATACTCTTAAGACTGTACAACACAATACATAGCCTGAAATGATACCCGATACTCAAGTACACGTGACTCGTATATTGTATTCTCCGACTTCGGGAATCGCGTTTCAGCCCGTTTCTTCAAGGCAGTCAGGCTTCCATGCAGATCCCACATTAGGGGGCCAAACTATCGGTCTGTTCACCGCAATAGAATGTGCCTTTCCCCCGGTCTCAAGGCTCCGGTCTCATGTACTCGGTTCCTAGATGTCCAGCTTTCTTCGATCGTGCTGATTTGCTCTGCACGGAATGTCTCTCCCGCTTACGATCGACGTCAAGCGCCCGACGTCACACCAGTGAAATCACGCGAGCTAAGCGCCAGGCAGCGCACGTCTTGAAAACTGGAAACCCAAAATAGCATCACCGAGGCGAGCCCAACCCAACTAGGGAGTACTCCCTACACTCCTACCTAAAACGCACGGAAGAAGCACGGACGAGGGATGAACTAGCGGGCCCCAGGACTTGAAGGGATCCACCTCGTGCGGCTAGTAGCTACGATTTCTCACGAGCCATGTTTTTTCCAGTCAGACCTAACAGCACTAAGAACCGCAAGTCCAAAACGCCAGCCTCCTCCTCGACCTCGAAAATCAAACAACGTCCCAAGGGTTCGTACCTAGTTCGGCCCTCCCGCAATTCTACCAAGGATCGCGAGCCCGACCCAACGGCTTGCTCCTCCACTTCTGAATCGACGGACAGCGCCCCCCCACGCAGGTCTTCGATGCCGGGTCTCGATGCCGAAAGCCGCTCGGGAACGGCCTCGTTCCTTGAATCGAGGACCAGCCTTCCCTATCCCAACTTCTCCAAAGCCCACAGCAAGGAAGATGTTCGCACAGTCAACATCCCCACACCGGACCCGACCGACCTGACCGAGGATAAGGAAAATACCAAGACAAGTGGCAACCACACCCGCGAGAACCACCATGCCCCGCCAAGTCCACCGCTGACGGGCCTCGATCAGCCCTCGCGCAAGGGTAGTGCGGTGGATGAGCAGGAAGAAAAAGAGAAGAGCTCCGACAAGGCCAAGGCGAAGAAAGCAAGCATAAAGATTAGGGCGGAGGTCAACAGATCTTCGTCGAGTCTACGATCGAAAAGAGATGGAGAGACCAAGTCTAGCAAGGTTTTGCGCGCCGATACAACCAAATCGAAATCATCCAAACCTGAGAAGGAAGCGCCCTCTCCTCGGACAAGCCACAAGCCGTCGAAGACCAAGTCGTCCGAAGAGAACAAATTACCCAAGCGATCCAGCCGGTCTACGATGTCGCAGTCGAATGTCACAGTTCGCGATGTTGGCGCCGAATCACCTAATGGATCTGATACCACCTCCATTGCTCCCAATCAGCAACACACGGTTCCCCGACGACAGTCGATGACCCCGCCTGCGAAACCTCCGTCTCGTACCCAGAATCGGTCATCAGTATCCTATCGTCACACTCCTAGCGACGACTCTTTCGAGTATGGAAGACATGTGCCACCCGGCCCAGCATATGGGGCGCCGCCGCCACCTCCACCGCCGCCTCAGGTACCCGTTACCATACCGAGAGTCGACTATCTACTTCAGCACGGGGGTTTGGAGAACAAAGTGCCCCGAACACTGCTGGTGGCTCCCAATCCGTCCGATCCTTTCGCTCAGGCGGCTACTCATCCTCAGCTAGCAGCCGCGAAGGTGTTCGACCCTTTCAACCGTCTTCTCGATGACTATAACAGAGTCATGAGCAAGAATGGATCTCTCGCTGTCGCTACAGGGTACCGATCGGTCGCGCGGCGACTCCTTGATCGCCTCGAGGCCGTTTTTGCACGCGACATCTCATCGGAGCCTTGCCACTGCCTAATGTGCAATGATGAGGAGCTAGAGGAGCTCCCCGAGGGAGTGAGCTGGGGAGAGGTATTGGAGCTTGTTTCTGGACGCCGAGAACTGCCTACGTGGCCGCCCTTTATGATGGCACATTCATCTATGGATTCGAGTATGCCTGGCGAGGAGCACATTCCGATGCAGAAGCTTGATATCGATGTCCCCGAAGAATACCGCGACCACTTCATGCGACAGTCTCGGAAGACAAAGGTCGCTGTGGACAAATGGCTCTCGGAGCAGACTGATCAAGTTACCAGCGCCCCGGAAGAAGTAGATGACGAGACGTTGACTTTCGCCATGCTCACGCACCTCCCACATCACCAACGCTCTCTATTCTGTGCTCTGCTGGGCATCAATTCTTCCACCCCTGTTCCTCGTTCGGATGGTGAAAAGCCTCGGCCAAAACCGTCTGCCCTCGTATCTGGCTCACTGGCCATCCAGCGCCTATATCGACTGCAATCCCTTCCACGCGATCCCGAAACAGCCATGTTCATGCTCAATAACCCTGGCCTACACCATGTCCTGGCCACCCTCGCGGCCATTAGCGACGATGAATGGGAAATCCTCATATCTGGTCGCTTCGACGGCTTTCTCCGCAGCGGAGCCGAAGACACGATCCCCGCCTCCGATATCCGCAGGAGCGGCAGCTGCTCCAACACCCCCTTCAGCACCAGGGGCATCTCACGCGGGCCTACACCCAATTATATGGACGGCAACTTCCGCTCCGCCAGCCAACCAAACGGAAACCCTTCATCCCCGGCCTCCTTCGGAGGCCCAATTGCATTGGACGAAGAGACTGAAATCGCCGCGCTGGCCGAAGTTGAACGAGACATCTTCCTAAGCATGGAAGCAATGGAAGACGCGTTCGAAGCCCTTCACTGCAAAGCCGAAGCCGTCCGCCGAGCCCTTCGCGAACGCGGCGCAGGCCTCTCAGTCGCAAACCAAAGCCGACGCGGCTCCTTCGTCGAAGCCCGCCTAGGCACTCCCTTCAGCCAACACGAATGGGAAAGCGGAATGGAAGATGACTTCCTCGACGACGACCGCTCTCTGGCCCCCGACGATTCCGCTAGTAACATTAGCTCTAACCGTCGGCGTCGGCCTAAGAGACGTACTGAGCGACGCACGCCTGCGCCAGTGGAGGAAGAAGACGAAGAAGAGGCGTCTCCGGTTGGTCGGCGCGAGTCACGAAACTCCCGCCGAAGGTAGATCTGGTTCTTGCATCTTAGCGAGGAAAGCGGTTTTTAGCGGATGAGATTAGGATTGCGTGCGTGGATATATTTTGCATCGGGCTGGTTGATGATACCCACTTAAGGTCCCGATCCTAAGATACGTTGCCGGCTGAGGTTTGGCACTGCCTTTTTTTTGTTTCCAATGTTGTCAATTGGCCTTTGCGATCTTTTATGATTTATGAATCAATGAGCCAGCACCTTTTGTATTTCTTAGACCTAATTCAGGAAAATGCCTTGAGTTGATTGAATCGATCACTAGGTACCTAGGTAGCAACGGTTAGTCTTCTAGGTCATTCCTCGGGATGGATATATCCATACCTACCTACCTAGGTTGTGTATCTGGAATTGGAACAAGTTGATTTCCATCTATGCACTTAGGCGAGGCTGTTAGAGAATCCTGTTACGGTAAAAACGTACATGTAGGTGCTATGAATCATCGCACTTACCGCATACATCGAAATGGCGGAAAACCTGGAAATGATTTTCAACTTGGAATATCCAGCAGTGAGCATCACTGGGGCTCCGATTCCAAAAATGGCATTTTGGCGGAGGGGACTACTTGTGACCAGAGCGTGATGGCTGGATGACCTGATCTTTGATCCATCTGTTTGCGTACAATTACGATGATCGATCCAGGCATACTCCGTAGATGAAGTTGAGATCGAAGTCTGTAAAATTTGGGAATGGGATATGGCTGAAAACCTAGGAAAATGCATGCTCGATTCATGCACCGTTAAAGCTTAACTCCGCATCTCGAGGGGCTGGCCTCAATTTCCCGAGCTACCTTTAGCCGGGTGTAGGTGGAACCTGTCCCGTTGACAGTCGCAACAGGACTCCTAGGCGAATCTTCTCGATCATCCAAGGGTCGTGTAGCGTGCTGCACGGGCCTGAAAACGTATTTAGCCTAATAATCGCCTCCGTTCTCCAAATCCAAGGAGCAGGGATGAGCGACTACCAAATTGGGGAAACGGTCCACTAAGATAGAGATCGGCAGTTTAGCCTGCATGCCAAGTGCTACAGAGTACAGAGTACTCCATAAGGGTCACTTTATGCCTCGTGAACCATGCCATTAATGAATATTTCGGCACTTGTAATTTATGAGTATCGGAACCGGTGAGTTCTAGAGGTCTGCTGCAGGGGCTTTCGAGCGCCACATCTCCATGAAAGCATTCAAGATTCCATACTGACTGAACATATAGAACCAACGATTTCGGTAGGTGACAAAACCACGGTTCCAAAGAAAATAGGCGCCTGTAGGTTCAAGTGTTGCAGTGTCAATTGAAAATTCCGCGGCTGAGGATACGGATAATTTGAAGAAGGTTCAGTGGGACGGGCACTAGTGACAATGACAATGCTATGCCCGGGCATCAATGCAAAAGCGGTATAATGTCGTTGTTCATGACGCGCTACGTCGAGTTTAGCTTGGTGGGCCGAGCCGGGGAAGCTAAGTTTTCCAGTCACCACGATGCCGAGGTAGTGCATGCATCCCTTTATTCGTACGGTTGACTGAAGTCAAACCTAGAATGTTCCCCTGAAACGTACTCCTCGCGATCCGATATCTACGGAACTGCGCGTATCTCCCCCTGAGTCTGTTTGCCACAGTACTAAGTTCAGTACTAAGTAGATGGCGATCGGGGTGCACATTCCACTATGGGAACTGGTGGGAACTGGTGCAATCTCCACGCTTGCCAGCGGCTGCATAGCCGACGGTGTCATATGTAAGTAGCTAGGCCTTCTCGTCGATGATCGTGCTCGGTCTGCATACTCCGTACCCACAGTATCCACGCTATCCACGCTGTCCACTCTAATGCGTTCGGGAAGCACACTCGCACATCGTAATCCTCTGCGGATGCTTGTTTTTCCTCCGGACACGGATCACTGTCCGAGACTAAGCGCCTTCAGTGGGTCGGACTTGAGTCAGCCGCAACCTCGGAACTTGTGTAGATAGTTCCAGCCATTGGAGAATTCAGCCATTGAAACTCTATAATCAGCAGTGAGCTTGACTGCACCTTCTCCCCTTCTCAACCAGAACTCCACATTCATATGACTGTTTCCTCAATAGCGCAACTGGAGCACCCGTGGCGAACATATCTTGGCAGCAATCCTAATGCTTGGGCAAACTGGTCTCATCTTCAAGTCAATTTCCTTGGCAGACTCCATAAGAACAGACCCTAAGCTGTGGTTGGATTGCTACCGGTGCCCCAGGTGGAACAAAGCTTATTCCAGGCGCAATGCCAGATAATCCTTGTTGAAGCGATCGTCATCTTTCCCTGGAGCCGTTCCTTGGCGACTCTGACAATGACAATTCACGTGAATGTTCTCCGACAAAGTCTATTCTGGGGTTTCGGTCAACGAAGTGTCTTCTGCGGGGTTCCGCCTCTAACGACCCGCCCCTGGTCATTGCTGTCACGCTGTTGGCTAATGAGTATAAAATTTACAGAGAAGGCTCCAGTTTGACCGACTCGACGCGGAGCTTCTAACCAGTGAAGGCCTGAGAAGAGCGACCTCAGGATATATACTACCATTACAAAGTACTATCAGGCACTGCGCTCAGGGCACGCGAAACTTGCTCGTGCCTTCCGCTAGTGTTCCAGAAGCTTACCCCTGCAGCCTCAAAAACCGGCAAGATGGAATCTAGGGCTGTCAGTGGTCGACACCCCGGTCTCATTACCAGTGGACTTCCAAGCTTGCAAGGTCTACATGGAGACTAACTTTGTTGCGTTACCATACGTCCGCCGAGGTCCTTCACGAAGTCCAGCCCTGAAGAACAATAACAATGATAACATCTCAAATTGTTCGGTCTGCTTCCGTGAACTGGCCCCTTAATTCAGTCCCATGGATCTTATGGCTTAGGGCACGCTCGGGCCGTGATCGTGGTGGATATTAGCCGCTCCCAAATCTGACCCCGTACTTCTACTTACTCAGGGCAGAGACTTTACACACTTCTCCACTCAGTTGACCCCTGTACTTTGTACAGAGACGGCTGGCCTAAAGTGGAGCCAATCTTACCATCTAGACCGTGCAAGATTGGAGTTGTTCGCCTCAATCATGAGCTCTGCTATGTCCCCAACAGAGATAATCCCAAAGGTCCAATTCGAGAAAAAGAGCCTACCCGTGGAGACTTGAGCTTGACAGGACAAGTCTTGTTATTCTAATTTCTTTGCTCTCCTTAATTTTTAAGTTCACCCACCCCCGTGGTACGGAATATCCTTGGGATTGTGCCCCATCGCTGCGGATCCGAGTCCAAACAACTTTAATAATCCTGTCCCCCACCATTTACCTCCTTTGTCGTTTCCATTGTTGTTGTTTTCCGCAGCTCTGGTTACTTGTGGGTGAGGCTAGAGGTATCACGAAATTGACGGATTGAATGTTCGCTTAGACGCTTGCTTTTTATATGCACAGTGGGCGAGTTACTTCCACCTCTGCGCCGATATACTCATCTCGGTGCCGGTCTTACATTCATTACTCGTCTGCGTGTTGGATGGTTCGACATACGGTCTCATAGTTTAATCTGTGACTGCACAGGGCCTTACGAAGATGGCCGCCCTCGCTCTAATGGCCCTCATGCCGAGGACCGACCCCTTGGGAAATGAGCTGGAGCGACGATTGACCAGTGATGTCACGCTGGATATTGATCCCTTGCCCAAGGTGCAACGTCAAGGCCTCATTGCCGTGTCCATTATGGCCTTCCTCTCATTCCTTGCCACGGGGGGTCTTATCTCCTTCATTACCTACCGATTGGTCTTCTGGAAAGGAAACTACCAGAGATATATCGGTTACAACCAGTATATTGTCCTGATCTACAACCTGGTCCTGGCAGACTTTCAACAATCCCTCGCCTTCCTCATCTGTATCAAATGGATCGTTACCGACAAGATCAAGTCGGGCACTGCCGGGTGCTTCCTGCAGGGTCTTTGGCTTCAGATCGGTGATCCCGGATCCGGTCTCTTCGTGCTTGCCATCGCCTTTCACACTTTCCTGCTTGTTGTATGGGGCAAGAAGTTGTCTTACAGAGTATTCATCGCGTTTGTTGTCAGTGTGTGGGCATTTATCGCTCTTATCGTGATCATTCCATTGGGAATGTACGGAGCCGATGTCTTCGTTCCCTCCGGTGCCTGGTGCTGGATTAGCGAGGAATACGAGACTGTTCGTCTCTGGACTCATTATATCTGGATTTTCCTTGCTGAGTGAGTATCCATTTCTCAGTCATTACGCCTTCTCAATACTAACACAGGAAATCACCAGGTTTGGCACGGTCTGTCTCTACGCCGTCATGTACTTCCAGCTTCGAAAACAGATTGCTGCGTCGGCTATCCTTGGAAACAACCAGCTTGAGAGTCTGAAGCGTCTGAGACGTGTAGTCGGATACATGACCATCTATCCAATTGTCTATATCGTTCTATCACTGCCGCTTGCTGCTGGTCGTATGGCTACAGCCAACGGCAGCACTCCCTCTATAACGTTCTTCTGCTGTGCCGGTAAGTAAAAAGAGTTACGATATTTCTTCCCTGGGCTTTATCCGACTAACCTCCCATCCTCCAGGTGCCATCATGACGAGCTCCGGACTCGTCGACGTGACTTTGTACACCCTCACTCGCCGCGCTCTCATCGTCGACTCCGAACCCAGCGAGGACCGCTCCTACAACGTGTTCGCCAGTAGCAAGGGACGCCACGGTGACCACCTCACAACCATCACTGCCGATCCCACCACCCACAAGATGGGAATCAGCGACGAGACCATCATCGAGCGGGAAGGCTCCACCGACAACATCGTGCAACCGGGCGTCGAAATGACCCCAATGGGCAAGGTGTACCAGGAGACAACGATCGAGATCACAACCGAGCCCGCATACCCCGGTGAAGGTGCCAGCGAGCGTTCAAGCAAAGAAGACTTTCAGAGACACGAGTACAATGACGCTGCAGCGCGAACGATGTGGCGACGATAAACCATGCTTTCAGTCACTCTTTCCCAGCCGTATATTTTCCAGGCTTTGTGCTATTCCATGCTCGCTGCATACATGAATCCTTGAGTGATGCACCCTATTAATAACCTTTTCGCCCTGCCTTTTCTACGCACGGCGTGAGCTATTCCTCACCCTCTTTCCGAACTTTCCTTCTTTACCTTCCTATGACTCCTACAACCTGATCTTCACGACCGCGCTTTGTATATATTTTTAAAAGGGCAAGGGTGGTCTTCTGTTTTGGCGTGGCATGCATTAAGAGGGTCCTTGTGTATATCTACGTACCTCGGTGGATTGGACATTTGAAAAAAAATACACAACACAATACGTTACTTTCGATTATGATTCCTTGCATCCCATAGCTACCCTGTAAACCATGACCCAATGACTACTCGCACCTCTATAAAATTCAATATCACATCGTGAACTGACACCTGGTCTAGTCGATTGAGTGTCCTCAAACATAGCAATGGTAGAATCTTCAACACTCCGCAAATTAAATATCCACCCAATTCACAACTCCTTCCGAAAATAAACCCTCTCAAACCCATCCTCCACCTTCCTCCCCGTCTCCACAAAACCAAGTTTATCATAAAGCTCCAAATTCTCATACATCTTAGCATTCGTATAAAGCGTCAAACTAAAATGCCCCCTCCTCTTCGCAATATCCTCCGCATACCCCATCAAAATCCTCCCATACCCAAAACCCTGAGCAGACGGATCAACCACCAGGTTCGTGATCTCGATGGAATCCGAGGGGGGATCAGATCGAAGCATAATCGACCCCACTATCTTTCTGTCGGATTTTTGTAACACGAAGATTTCGTGCGTGTGCATGAGGTGATGGTAATCGGCCGTCATGGGAGCTGGAGGCTTGCCGATTCGTGGGATGTATTTGGAGTAAGCAGATGAGACTATTGACTGGATGGTTGGGATGTTTTCGGACTTGGCTTGTGTGATGGAGATATGGAAGTTGGGTGGGGGTTTGGTCATTATTACGTCGAGGGGAATAGGATTTGAGCGAAAGATGAGATCACGGAATAGGTTGAGTTTTAGTTTGTGTGAAGGAGGCAGCTGGCAGCAGGACCGGGGAAAGAATTGATTGTAAGTTTGAGTGTGGGTGGTGATATCCAGTGGAGACTGGAGACGTGAGTCAGAATCAATGACCCGGTGTTTGCCGCATTCGAGAAGGATTGGAGAAATACCTCGTTATTGAAATGGCAATGGATTTATTGTTTAGAGACCGTTTATTATTCGATGGCTATCAACTTAGGAAGTTCCTGTTCCTTGCAACGCTCTATCTCCACTATTGTATCCCCTCGGTCAGAGGGGGGGATCGTAGTCACAGTACTATTACTATGCCATTGGGTCGTGTTAGTGTCGACAGTCTATCCTTTAAAGTATTAATTGGATACCTAGGTATTAATTGGATTCGCTAACTTTCATATAGTTGACTACTTCGAGTCTCCAAGGTTCCGAAGGCCGGTTTTAGCCACATGGTAGCGACGCTCCTTCGTGCATCTCCTCGATTTTGATCTGAGTATACTCAATGAACTAGAATTGCCAAGTTGATGGTTTACGTAGCAGCATCTTGTTGGCGATAACTTTACACTCCTACCGGCTGCTCCTATTCCATTGCAATGCTTGCCCTGGGTTACGATGACCAATCCATATAGGGCTATCCTTTCCATCTTTCTATGCGATCTTTGCGCAAACTCCATGTGTTGGGCAAAGGTTAGCAGCATAAACATTTCATTTGACTGACCTACTCATAAACTGTCTATCTTTGATTATCTGGTCTTCCGTGCGACTACAGGAATTTGTTCACTTTCACCACTAGTTGTCTCACTCTACTCGCTGTTTCCCACACAATCTGGCTATCATCAAAGAGAACACCTTTCCATTTCCCAGACGATGCATGTCTCGCCCTGGCTCCCAAGCGCCATGGCAAAGTATAGCTGGAGAGAATGCGACATTCAACCAACGCACTAAAATGTCATGTCTTGGATTGGAAGCGGGGACAATCTGAGTCGATGCTAAAGCATATCGCAGCTATTCGGAATAATGAGACATTTTCGGGGAAAATCACGGCTGTCTGCTGACGTCAGAGCAGTAGGGGTTTGACATGTGGTGAGCATGAGAGACAATGCATGTTTCATGCGAGGAATATTTCCAGTGTGTCTTGAGTGCATAAACCCAATTCATCCAATCTTTTGAGACTGGAAGACATCGAGTATAATAGAACTCATTAGCGAGGATTACGGTGGTCACGGGACAAGCGATGACAGTTACCCAATTAACATCATCTTCGACCCATGGAAAGCCCATTTAAATTTTAACGTCGGTAAGCGAGTTGCGAATCGGCAACATTTTCAGAATATAGAACCTGTTCGCAGGGTGGATCAAAAGCGGGTCCTAAAATCAGTTCCGAGAAGACCTCAGTCATACCATGCGCATGTATCACAGCTGCAGGAGAAGACGGAGAAGTTGAGAACCAAGGCTGATCCACGGCCTTGCAAGGGATGCACTACTGCTGAACCCAACTATGGAACTAGTCATCCCTTGATGAATCACGTCAATTTGCAACTAGCCGGAGTCAATGCGATCGGGTCTGTTCAATGATCGGGCTACCGATTACTGTACCCGTTCCTGCAAATGGCATAGTTCACAATCAGGTCGATCATGCAGATCAGGGGATTTTCCAAGGTTCTCCGAGACGCATCAGTGGATCTATCCAGTGAATCTGAGCTTCCCGACCAATCAAGGGTCTTACGACCTCGAGAATGCATATTTATTTTGCCCTTTGATTATGTGTCCAGGAACTTGACCTAAAATCCAGTTCTTCCATATTTAAGCAGCGCGCATGCGACATTCTAGCTCGGTAGGTTCTTGTGCTGGCACATTTGCATTATGTTGTTCTCCGGTCTTCTTGCCTGCTCGCTCACCACGTTCCTTTTCTCAGGTACTACGGTTGCCGATGCCGACCATGCGAGGGCAAGAGCGCAGGATGCGCTGCACGTACTTCAAGAGTGGTACAATAACAGTACTGGTCTCTGGGATACTTGTGGATGGTGGAATGGCGCCAATATCATGACTGCTATTGCTGATCTAGCTCTGGTTGATCAGTCTGTCACGGATACCGCGAGCTATGTCTTCAATAACACATTGATCATGGCTCCTCCTCAAAACCCTCACCCGGGCCCTGAGATCAAGAGCAATAATGCCCGTGATTTGACAGTTCGTGCCAACCGTGCTGTCAATGCCTCGGAGTGGCTTGATTCGGCCTATGATGATGATGGATGGTGGGCCCTTGCATGGATTGCTGCGTACGATGTCACCGAGGACAACCAATACCTTCAGTTGGCTGAGGGAATTTTCCATGGTTTGGTATGTATGATTCTATCCCTCTGTCAGATTTTGATACTAACTACTTCGCAGACCAACGCTTGGGGTACTCGCTGCGGTGGTGGTGGTATTCCATGGAACCCGACCAGCACATATGTGAACGCAATTACAAACGAACTTTTCCTCTCTACCGCAGCGCACCTTGCAAACCGCGTACCCTCGAAGAGAGACTACTATGTCGAATGGGCACAGAAAGAGTGGAACTGGTTCGCAGCTCAGGGCTTCATCGGTGAAAACAACACCATCAACGACGGACTTCTAGACAATTGTCAAAACAACGGTGCCACTGTGTATGTTTATTCCCACGCAACAGCGTATTTACGTCCACGCTAACAAGTCTTTTTCCAGGTGGTCTTACAACCAGGGCGTCGTCCTCGGCGGCCTCGTCGAGCTGAACAAAGCCGCACCAAACGACACCTACCTCGAATCAGCCAATACTATCGCAAAGGCCGCAATTGAGACTTTGACCGACTCCAACAAGGTCCTTCATGACTCGTGCGAACCAAACAACTGTGAGCCCGATGCTACTCAATTCAAGGGCGTTTTCATGCGCAACTTGGAGATGTTGCAGCGTGTATCACCACATGACATCTACAAGGAGGTGATTATTAGCTCCGCGAACAGTATCTGGGAGAACGATCGGAATGGACAGGGTCAACTCGGTGTCGATTGGGCCGGTCCTTTACACAATCCCGCGGATGCCTCTACCCACAGCTCAGCGTTTGAAGCACTGGTTGCTGCTATTTCTGTCTGAAAATCGGCTGTGACTGCTCATTCCCACTTTTTGATCTTCTTGGGGTTTTCTTTTTCACGGATTTCGGCGGCTATAGACTGTTCTGTTTCACGATACCAATTTCGTTCCGGATATGAAACCATGATGAATTTATACTCCAGCTCTCTGCCAATGATTTAGTACGCACCCGGTCGCCAGGAGTCATGGCCGGCTGGTTCCATCTCGGACAATAGATAAGCATCTAGAGGCCTATACCTTTAATCTGACTATGACCTGGATCAGAAGTGGCATTGGCCCTTCTGGAAATTGGCTACGATGAGATGTTCTCTTTTACCACCCTGTACAGTGAGGTACTAGTGTCAAGGATGCGAAACTTTTCTCGATAGACTGCCCAGCAAATGGTTCTAAGGCTTATCTCGCCAAAGTAGATAAATCTTCAAATCTGAGATGCGAATCACACAGGTACCGGGGTTTACTTCCCATTTCATCGCCATGTGGCACCGATCTGACGAATCACGACATGCCTTCCCTGGAGACAGTTGGATTCCTAAGACGGCGGACAAAGCGAACAGTGCATTTTACCTGCACCACCATAAAGATTCAGTACACGTGTAGATCCGGCGTCCCGAGCCGACCTCAGCAGACGAGTAGATCGAACTTTGACATCTAGATTGCAATCCGTTATATAGGATTTAAAATCGGGACCAATGAGCAACAGCATGCCACACGGCTGAGGTATGATGAGCTGCTATGACTTGTTACACGCTGATGTTATACTCGGTGTTTTCAAGTGAGCCGAAATCAGCCTATCTGATCACATAAAAACTGGGTTCTGCCATTTTCAACAAGGGGAGTCAGGGTCTCTTTACGAACCGTTTGTTCCCGGAACAGGAGTTGCCATATGTTGAATAGGTCCACTCCGAAGCTATATTTGTTCTATAAAAAACTCTCGCAGCTTCCCCGTTTACAAGTTTCGCATGTTTCTCTTCCAAGCTTCCCCCATATCAGTGCCAGTTCTTGCTACTAATAGACATTCTAGACTACAAACCATCCCTGGCAGATCCAATAACGCGAATAGCGTAATTAGACCTTGTATGGCCCAGAATGAGCGATGAGATATACGCCTGCTTGATTCGCCATCTTGAAAATCCCCCAAGACTTCAAATCCCGACGATGACCATATAGCCGGATTTCCAAGACCCTAGTCTGCGTAAAAAGAGACGCCCGTCCGTTGCGAATATATACAAAGTGTTGATCCATGTTGCCTATGGTTTGAACCTAATCAGTCTAACAAACTCGGATATTTCATCCGTGGACCAGCCTTCATACATCGCCGTGACATCATTTCAAAATCATCCCATCAACTCCGCATCCCCAACCCCGCACAAAACACATCTTCAACTTCCACCCCAAGAACACAAACCCATACTACAAACCATGAATACCCACCTGAAACCTCTCATCCTGCACGCCCACGCCACGGGCCCAAACCCAATCAAGGTCGCCATCGCCTTGGAGTCGCTGAAACTCCCATACAACGTCAAGCACTGGGACTTCAGCGACAACCCTAACACGGGAGTGAAAGGCAGCAAATTCCTCCAGATCAACGAGAACGGCCGCGTGCCTGCCCTCGAAGACCCAAACACAGGCGTCGTATCTTGGGAGTCCGGAGCATGCATGAACTACATTCGCAGAGTATACGATGTCGGAAACACGATCGGACCTCCTGGCGGCTCGGCGCAGGATTTGGTGGATTTCGAGAAATGGGAATACTTCCTCCTTACAACTCTTGGTCCGATGACTGGGCAGGTGAACTGGTTCACGTAAGTACTTTACATTTGGTCCCTTGGAGATTCCGGTTAACAATTGTAGACACTACCATCCGACTAAGAATGCGGATGCCTTGAAGAGATATCAGGAGCAGACTTATCGATGCTATGATGTACTTGAGGGACAATTGGCGAAGTCGGGTGGTACGAGTATTCTTCCGAGTCGGGTTACTGCAGTTGATTATCATTTTGAGCCTTGGGTGCGCCAGTATGCGTTTGCTGGTTTGTCTTTGGATAAGTACCCTCTTATCCATAAGTGGCTTGGTTTGATGGATGCTCGGGAGGAGGTTCAGGAGGCTTATCTCAAGATCCGCGGTGCGGAAAAATAGGAATAGGTTGGCTGAGATAGTTGAAGCCTAGAGTTGTGTCGGATGGTTCGGGAACGTAGTTTATATGCGATCATTCGAATGGAATCAAAATTCACGTTTCTTATCGATGAATAATGATCATAGGAATAACCTTGGAACTCACCGCTACCTGGTCAAATGCAACTTGCGTCCACCACATGAGCGGTGTGGTGTGGGTAGTCTTGGCTTTTACTTGGTCAATCTGGAAACATGTGAAGCTTCTATTGCAATAAATCAAGTAAAGACTGTCAAAATAGGGTTATGCAAGTACTAAGCTTTTGGCCATAAAAATCTTACTCAAACAACGCGTAGGTAAACCCATTCCAGGCAAGAAACGGGACATCTGACTATCCGGACGTAATCAAGCCAACCTTTTATGGAAGAGACCACTAGAATCCCAGCCACTCCATTCCTGACGCGGGTTTGGGCAAAAAAAGGCCTTTTCATCTTAATTTCGAACAAATCCACCCTTTTGGGCAATCTGGCTTGTAGCCTCGCAATATTTCACGCATACACGATCGGCACATGTCGGCTGTGTCGTCAGTAAGCGCGGAATTTTGGTGTAGAGTTCACCCATGTGGGAATAATTGGTGAACATATTAGAGGTGCAGGCGCTCGAGGGTACCCTGGGACGAGGTGTCTCCAAATGAATCGTCGCTGACCGATGGCGACCGCGAGATCTCGTCATCGGTGTGCTCGATAGGCGTAACCCACTTCACGGTATTGAGGTCAAGGGTGTGCGCGCGGTGGTTAAAGCGGCACTGCCAGCTCTTGACGGCCTTGCAGTTGGGCTTCTGGCAAATATGGCCCAAGTAGCACTTGATGGATCGGCAACCTCCGCCTCTGGGGCAGGGATGCTGGAGAGAGAGGTACCGGAGAACCTCGATGATGGTGTCGGACACATCTCCGTGGTCATATGGACAATTCATATCACCGCACTCTCCTGACAGATGATAGCTGTTGCAAACCTTGGCTTCCTTGGCCCGGGCATAATAACGGTCCATAGCATCCGCAGACGGATGAGGGCAGTATGTGTCGAGGCGGTCCCCGTCCGTATTGACTGGTATGCTCTCCTCGGACTCCTTGAACTTCGGCAGAGTGGTGGCGAAGAGCTCCAGTGGGCGACCCACGATAGTTGGGGTGGACCACGTTTTCTTAGGCCATTCGTCGATGGACCACGTTTTCTTAGGAGATTCCTCCTTAAACAGCTGCTGACTGGGCATGATGTGTTGCTTGATGCAACCGTTGCCGAATCTGCAGATTCCCTGATAAAAGAAGTGAGAATCTGTACAGTATTACAGCAATGCAGGGGTTCATGATAAAAGCTAACCTTTTGAAAATGCTTGCAGACGGGCTTAGTGCTGCTGCCATTTGTGCCATTGCTGGTATTGTTGGAACTGGCAGCCTTTGCGCTGGGTGGTCCAGTAGGTTTGGTAGTAGTTAGAGGAGAAGACATGAATACCGATGGCAACTCTCTGATCGGTAGACCCATCGTTTCGAAGTCGCGGTGGAAAGAGGCGGCTTTGATGAGAGTGATTTTGTTACTGCTCCGATAAGGAGTAAGCATGGAGCCAAAGCCCGTGTCATGACACCCGGCAAAATAGATATGGCGACATTGGTTGAGATCCACAAATAGGCGAAACATCTCTGTATTCGAAGATACTGGTTAGCGGGGCTTGGTTAGAATTGCGCAAGGGGTGCCGACCTCGGATTTTGAAATCACTGCCTTCTTTCTTGTCAGCGGCATCGACAAAGTCGAATAGGCCCTCTGCGCGGTTGAAGCCCGAGGTGAAGGGTGAGAGGGAGCGAGCCTCGTGGCCCACCAATCCAGCACGGGCAAGGGCCTTGGACAGCCCCAGTATATTGGCGTAGACACGGACCATGATCCGGCAGTTGTCTGCTTGCGCTCCCATAGTGGAATGCATCAAATCTTTCACGGAATCACTCAGCTCACGGGCTGCATCGATGCCGCCCTCGCTGCCATTCTTGATAAAGCGCTCCTTGAACTAAGAAAGGATGAGCTGGTTGAGGGCAGATGATAGAGCGAAGGACCTTACCAAGTAGCCATCTCCATCAACGAGAACTAGTACAAATGGATTGCGCTCCTAGAATTCGGTCAGTCTTGGAGTCTCCAGTGGATCCGGTGGAGGTGCCCGAAAGCTCGTACATACCTGACCACGAGCCTGCCGCTTGTATTTGTCACGGCCTTCCTTCACTTCCTCGTAGTCACTTTTTAGAGAGCTGTAGTCCGATAGAAGTCTCTGGAATTGGTCGAGCAGGTCTTGGAGATTCTCATTGTGTCTCTTGTTCTCCACGGACAAGGATGCGAGGTGGTTATTCAAGGAATCTATATCCGATTCCCTCAACATTTTGACAGAGTTTCTGGGAAGGCATACGCCTGTCCCGAGCAGCAGAATAGGAAAACAAGACCCGAGACCATCCAATCGCGCAAGAGAGATGCCCAGATGGGTGATAAGTCCAAGTAGCTCTGCGGGAAGGCTGATACGGTAGGGAGAAAAACAAATTTGTAGCTCCGTAGCAGGCGGTCAACGTGGGGTGGGGCATCATGTGATGCTGTTTACTCCACGTTTTTCATTCTTCATTCTTCATTTCTTCCTTTCTTCCTTTCTTTCATTCCTTTGAATTTGCATCTACCCTCTTCTCTTAGATTCCTATGTGGTTAGATACGTCTACACGTTTGAAGCAATCAAATTCTGTTCTCCCGTCCCTCCTGTCAGGGACGGGTGGGCAGCATCTGCAAATCCACCCACAAAATCCGTCATAACGTTCAGAAACGATTCGGAGTCAACAAAACCAAGGTACCCTTCTTTTTGGCCTTGGTCAAGCTGTTTGTCCTTGTCAGCGTGTTTCCTTTACGCTAATTGTCAGAAATTTTATACGACATTGCCATGACGTGATCTGTGAAGCCAAAGACACGATCCACATCCCGAAATCCCTCTCCACGCAGCCCATCTCTTTCAGCAATCTCTCTAACGACTTTCGGACCTCTGATTTCTTTGCCCATTCCATGAAAGTGAATTGGAATCGTAGCACACTGAAGCCGTACCTGCGGGGTGGTCGGTTGTGCAGCGTAATCGGGAGTGATACGGGCTGCTGCCACGCGACCGGATCACTCGGGTACTCCGGAGGTTGATTGATATGCTTTAGTACGGGCATAGAGGGTAACACAAGTTCATGACTGCGTCAGGCACGGTCCCGAGGATACGGGACGAGTTGTGTGCCACCCGACGCTATGCTTCCACGTAGACGCCTTTAGGCAGTCTTGCTGGTCGTGAGCCCCGTCAATACCCAAATACTTGGATCAGAATCCCATTGAGGGCAAATGGTTGGAGTGAGATGTAATCTGTGGCATCTGCCTCCTGCAGTAAGATCTTATTGGGGATGGTCTTGTTTATCTTCAGACCCTCGAGGAAATTCAACAGAGTTGCGCTAGACGGTGCTCCACTAGACTATAAACTACCCATTGCTTTACCAAGAATTACTTACTGTTGATGGTTACCAACTCCTCGGCTGCACTCTATAACTATACCTTTCCCATGGGCGCGGGTTGAATATAAGTGGAGGACACATAATCACCATGCATCCCTCTAGCTGCTAGCTGCTCTGCAATCTTTTTAGAGGACGGCAGCAGGTCAATAAGTATATGCTCAACGTTATCTGGCCATGGACCATACGGTGATCAAGCACCTTTTAACTGGTGGGCGCCGGAAATGCTGCCAGTAACTACTGAAGTAGCCCGTTGATCTAAGAATCTATTGTTAAGCGATTCCTCATCGATCCGACCAATTCTTGGCAAGATTTAACTTGCTATGGAGTGGGAAATATGACATTACAACAGGCGCTAGAACCCTAAGCCGGCTAAACCCATCTCGGTATGCAGGACGCGAAGAACCCGAGTCTGGAGAAGCCAAGCGGAGCTCATGTGAAAATGACAATGATCGACAGGCCTACAGTAAACAATTTTACAGTTCCCCTCCACACTATGCTTTTCAACCTCGGTCCGTGCAACGTTCCACACATGATTCTGGGCGCGTCAGCGATATAAACGTCTCGGAGCCCGGAGCCCGGACTTGCGAGTCCCTTCGATGCGAATTGCCAATTGACCAGTTCAACTGCCACTATGCGATACGTCCTGTTCTCGCTGAGCGCCTTCGTCTTCTACGCCATCTTCTACTTCTCTTATATCAATGGCCTCGATGCGCTGGGTCGCAAAGCTATCGATTCCAGGAAACTCCTGGGCGTGGATGCGCCGCTGAGAACTCTCTACACTGGGGTGGAACCGATTGATCGGATCTTGACGTTGTTGACGGTGTTCTTCTACCCTGCGCTCGATGGAACGAGCCCGACTCTTCTGCTTCACAGCATTGGCTTTTCGGGTACTTTTGGAGCTGCCTGGACCCTGGTTGTCCTGGAATCGTGGCGCAAGGGAAATGCAGGAACTATCGCTGCTTTGTATGTCACTTCTCTCAACGAGGTTTTTTACAAATTACTGACACCGAGGTAGCCCCGCCATCTTTGGCCTCGCGGCTCAACTGCTAACCTTTGCTTTCGCGACTCCCTTGATCTGCGGCCTTCAGCTGGGATGCTCTATTACAGCGCGTCGCCCCCATGCAGACAACATCCGGGTTCCTCGCGTGGTCCTCGCCGTGTTGCCTACAATATTTGTAATTGGATTCATGCTTCCCACTCACGCGATGGTGCTTCCTGCCCCTGACTTGATTTCCGTGGACATGAAGCAGATCGCCATTGCCATTTGGCAGCCGTGGCCCGCTTATGTTTCAATTCTGACCACCGTGGCTTACTATGTCCTGTCGCCTTTTTTCTCAAAAGACCAGCGTGCTTCTTTGTCCAGTCTGCGCTGGGTATATGCATTTGCGTTCATGAATGCATCTCTTAGCCACCTTGTCTGCTGGATCTTGTCTCTCGCTACTATTGTGGCTCCTGCTTTGTTCAATGACCGGTTCCTTGCCTCTCTGCACCCCTCCAGGGTGTTTGCGATTGTGCTGCCTTGGTCTGGAGCGAAGGTGGACACGGTGGCTGACGGCGTACATATCTTCTTGCGGTGGGACTATATGATCGGATCCGCCGGTATTTTGATCTGGGCCCTTACCCTATACACTGTTGCTCATACACAGATCTTGAGTACCGTCTCCTGGCCAGGCCTTCTTTTCAAGGTTGGTCTTCTGGCTGCTTTGACTGGCCCGACTGCAGCAGCGGTTGAGCTTATGTGGGAGCGTGACGAGCTGGTATTTCGGGAGACGGAAGGCTCGAAGCAGATCAGCAAGACCAAGAAGTCTTCTTAAATACGCAAGAGAAGTGTGTAACATGCAAACGGCCCCTGCCTGACAATTGTTTCGACCAGAAAGACTATCAGCATGGATGGCATGCTTATAGTTGTGCACATTTATATTTCTCACCACTTCTTGAAATTAAAATGTATTCTAAAGAGAATCAACAATCTTATAAATCTCCCTGATGTACAGCTCAGTCCTCTCATTGCCCGAAATGGCCTGAGTCATCTTGTTCATGACATATCATCCGACGATCGAGATCCATGATAAGAGACACTCCAGCCCATCCAGAACATAAGCAAATGCGACCCTCTGGAATCCAAGGAACAGTCTGGGGCATAGAAAGCCCGACACCAAGCCCGAAACGCAAGAATAGTCCGTTACCAGATCGATTCTACTGATCTGCTCCTCACACAAGCGGTCAATAACACCCGGGGAGAAGTACTGCTTACCGTCCACGGTACCATTCAAGGAAACCATCGAGCCAATGCGAACCAGAGAACGCGCGTTACTAAAGCCATTGGCGACACCGATCCCAGCGCCCCTAAAACCGGGTGTCGCGGTTATTACGGTGCTGGAAGGTGGTCCTGCGAATGTCTTTCCTGCAACACTTGTGGGGTCTTGTGCATCCCACGAATGAGCAGGGGGAGGAACAAGCTCTGCCGCACGAGACCAATACTTTTCCGGAAGTCCAAGAGTAAAATCTGCACCCAAGGGACCGACAATCTCATCAGCAATAAACTGCTTCAGCGACTTCCTACTAATACGTCGGATGATCTCGCCCACCAGATGGCCCTAGTTCACTACGTGATACCCGCTGTGTTCACCAGGAGTCCACCACAGAGGCTGCCTTCGCAAGCCAATCGGTTGATTTCTTCGTATCGTAGACTTCTTCCCAAGTGATTGCCGGTTCCCAACCACCTACACCAGACGAATGGCTCAAGATGTGGGATACCTTGACGTTCTCTTTGCCGTTTGCCGCGAACTCGGACCAGTCCGTGGAGATCTATCAGGCCCCGGTCGATGAGCATCAGAGCTGCGAGGTTGGTGACGACTTTGGAGCAGGACCAAGCAGGCGTCAGGGTATCTTTGTCCCATGGTTTAGTGCGCTCGAGATCTGCATGGCCACTCCAGATATCAAGGACATCCTTTCTGTTGATATTGACACAGATAGAAACTCCAACCTCAGATCCGTTGGCGACTTGCTGTGCCAATAGTTCGCGGACAGCATTGAAAGTGGGGTCACAGGTGCCGTAGGTTTCAGCCATCATGAGAGACGTGGTTAATTCGAGACAAGGTGGTGAGAGTAAGTAAGGGTTACAGTTCACTTACATACTTTTAGGAAGTAGAAAAATAGGAATCTGATGACGAGCCCTGTGAGGCTGAGCTCTCGGCTATACTCGTAGACTCAGCACGTCTGCGCCCACCTGCACACTCAAAACTGCCTCAGCTTCCTAAACGGATACATAACCTTGACCCCGAATCCACTTTGATTTAGCTGATTGCAATTCTCATATCGGCTCCAGTCAAGTCAACCATCAATCTATGCTAGATTTGTGCCGACCGCCTGGCAGGAGACCTGGAAATCAAATCACACCACACGGAGCAATGGGTTGTCATACGCTCATGTGATTTGGCCAATCCAGCAATGTGGAGAACAGGAAGTCGTCTCCCAGTCTTTTGGCGCTCCGAGCTCAGAGGATAGCGACGACCTCGCTACCGTCGCAACGGGCCTGGATCGCCTCAGAGTGTAAACCCATCCTTCCGGATACTCTCAGTCGACGACCCACCAAGCTCGACGACGTTGAACTGGAGCGCATCAATACCTATCAACTCCAATACTGATCTACTGCAGGCTCAGACCTGGGCCAGCACCATGACGTGAGTGACTACCGATGAGCACCGGGTAAGACTATTCGCCAGAACTGCCCGACCTGCAAACATTCGGCATCCAGTTTACAGACTCCTATGATCCATTGCATCCACAAAAGAAGCCTCTGAGGAAGAAAACCACCATCTTCCTCATCCTATCCTATACAACTATTACCTCGTCTATTGCTAATGCTGTCTTCTCATCAACCGTGACTGCAATTTCTCCATGCTTACATATCAGTACCGAGGTGACGATTCTAGGCGTGACCCTGTAAGTCCAGGCTTCACCAGCGGTCCAACAGTTTGGGCACCGGCTTCGGAGCTGATTGGAAGATGGCCTATTTGCTGGGCATACTCTATTACTCACTTTTCGCAGATGCGATGGCCACGAGCAAGGATGTGTAGACACTCATGCTGACGCGGATAAAATTATCAGATTGATAGATATCGGATTTGCTCGGGGCATCACCATCTAAAGAGCGGACGGGTGCGTATCTTGGTTCATGCGATATCATTCGACGCCCTAGTCATAAACGCGATCGGAGTCGGCCGCTCTCCATCCCACACGCGCACTGTCTGGGAAAAGCTGTTCGATATACCACGGACTTGAGATCTGATGGACCATCTCGCGGGCCACTCCGGCTTTCTTATCGAGCTGGATCCTGGGGATTCTATGACTAGATAGTGGTCCCTTGCCAAGAAGCCTGGATATTTCTTGGCGTTTTCGCGTTAGGTGTATGCGCAGGATATTCTTTGCATCCAACTCTGTAAACAGCCTAGAATAGAAGAGATAGATGAATATATCGCTTTGCTCTCACAATACCGAGGTAGATAATTGGTGTTAAAACTCCTAGACCCACTTGGCTGTCACTCATGGACCAATTGACCGGCGGATAAACCAAACACAACCCGCCAAGACATGCCAAGGATGTCGGAGGCGGAAGTGACATGGTTTGCCTGATTTTTTTTCGCTGCTTATCAGAGAATTATGGTTGGTGGAGAGATCGGGGGGTTTTCTCGAACTTCCAAGCTTCTTTTTTCCTTCTCTGTGCATCCCTTAAATACGGCGTCGCATCGCTGTGGTCCCATCCACTGCTCAGCTCAGTAGAAGCATTCAACCTGTTCAACCATGGGCCTCAAGGCGTGGACCGAGAATACCAACCTGCGGGTTGCGCGCAGTCCCGTAGGGAAATGGTTTAGACTTGAGAACTCGGGCCATGTGAGTGACTCTGCAGTTCGACTATCCGAGAGAACGGTAGAGTTGAGTCTGACCAAAACTTAGCCCATGGAGCGCAAGGGTAGTTTTTTCTTCACTGAGCTGCGCGCTGGCCTGGCCACCTTCTTCGCTATGGCATATATCATCTCAGTCAACAGCAACATCACGTCCGAGACCGGTGGAACGTGTGTGTGCCCTCCGGAGGGTTTGGCCGATAACTGCAAAACAAATGCCGAGTACCTGCTGTGTGTACAGGAAGTCAAGCGCGATCTTGTTACTGCGACTGCTGCCATCGCCGCTTTGTCTACCTTTTGCATGGGCCTTTTCGCCAACCTGCCTATTGCCCTTGCGCCCGGTATGGGATTGAATGCATACTTCGCCTATACGGTCGTCGGCGCGCATGGATCAGGGATGGTCCCGTACGAGGTTGCTCTGACTGCGGTTTTTGTGGAAGGCTGGGTATTCCTGGGGTTGACGTTGATTGGTATGCGGCAATGGCTGGCGCGTGCGATTCCGGCTTCTATCAAGCTTGCTACCGGTGTTGGTATTGGGTTGTACCTCGCTCTTATCGGGTTGACGTACAGTGCTGGTATCGGATTGGTTCAAGGTGCATCAGATACCCCGATTGAGCTTGCAGGTTGCGCTCCTCAGTTTATTTCCGAAAACACGGGCTTGTGTCTCAGCAGTGAGAAGATGCGCAGCGCCACTATGTGGATTGGGATTTTCTGTGGTGGTGTTCTGACGGCGCTGTTGATGATGTATCGTGTCAAGGGTGCAGTCATCATTGGTATTTTGCTGGTTTCGATTATTTCGTGGCCGCGGGATACGCCCGTGACTTATTTCCCTTACACAGAGTTGGGCACGAGCATGTTCGACTTCTTCAAGCAGGTTGTTACCTTCCACCCTATCAAACACACCCTCGCTGTCCAGAAATGGAACATCGCGGGCCACGGTGGACAGTTCGGACTGGCCTTTATCACGTTTCTGGTATGTTTTTGACCGACACCCTGCTTTCCAGCGTCATTTCTGACTATAACTTGCACAGTACGTGGACATCCTGGACACCACAGGTACCATGTACTCCATGGCCCGGTTCGCCGGTACAATTGACGAGAAAACCCAAGACTTTGAAGGAAGTGCCATCGCCTATGTGAGTCATCATCCTACCCAGCAAGACATTCCCACCTAACAAAGTTGGCCAGATGGTCGACGCAATTTCCATCTCCATCGGATCCCTCCTGGGCACTCCCCCGGTGACAGCCTTCGTCGAGTCAGGCGCAGGCATTTCCGAAGGCGGCAAAACCGGCCTAACATCGTGCATGACGGGAATTGCCTTCTTCATCTCCGTATTCTTCGCACCTATTTTTGCCTCCATCCCGGCCTGGGCCACGGGCTGCACGCTCGTAATTGTCGGCGCGTTGATGGCCAAGGCTGCGGCTAACATCAACTGGCGCTATCCTGGCGATGCAATCCCGGCTTTCCTGACTATTGCCATCATGCCGTTCACCTACAGCATTGCCTATGGTCTGATTGCTGGTATTTGCAGCTATATGACCCTCAACACGATCGCGTGGATGCTCGAGAAGATTAGCGGGGGTCGTATCGTACCTCCAAATAAGGAAGAGTCGGATCCTTGGTCGTGGAAGGTTCCTGGGGGTTTCTTCCCTCCTTGGGTGAAGCGGGCTGCGAGTGGGCAGAAGGATTTCTGGAGGAGGGATGAGGAGAGAGCGGCGTTGGCGGAGATGGAATCTGTTGCTTCATCTCAGCGAGAGCAAGTGGCTGTTGAGAAGGGCAAGGAGACTCCACACTGATCATAGGGGTTTGTTGGAAGTGTATAGTTAGGGGAGATATAATAAGTCTCAGCATTTGGGCATCTCAGCGAACATGTGATTGATATGAACAACATTATCATTATTTTCATTTCAATAATTCTTAGCTTGAATCTCTAAACGGTAGCTTTGTGATAAATATTGCTTCAAAAGGGTGGTTGAAGTGTAGGATCCTATTTGAGCATCCTATTTAACCAGCCGAGCAAACAACTACAGTACCTAACTGGGTAGGCGACAAAGAGCAAAGGATCGCAACGCGTCAAAATTGATAAACCATGGTGTTAATAACTATGTAATATTGAAGTATATTGCTTAGAGTGATATTGGATAATTCGCCACAATATTAAGCTGCATATGGTAAAGGAACAGACCAATTTTGAGGTAAAGAACTTTTGCAGCCTAAGGCGTCAAGTCAAAACCCTTATTTTAGCCCTAAGTCCGGGCTATTAGAATTTCCGACTCCCGTGACAGTTCTCCCCGCACCAGACCACTCTCCAGTGTCTTTACTATAATATCGTCTTTTCTTTACTAGAATGCCTTGATATTCCTTCACATGATTATTTCACACTATTTTCTCAAGGACAGAGAGCGTGTGCTAAGAAGCATAGCTAATGCAGGTCTAGGCGATGAAGAAAAGCCCAGAGTGATGACGTAGTTGTGAGTAAAGGCTCTCTGTCGCCTGCCATACAAACAACTCCATTTCCAAAGCTTCACATTGGTCTATACGCATTTCACATAGAGACATTAGAACAAGGAGAGTCCACAACGTGAAGAAGACAATATTATTGACTATTATGAACTGCAAGATTGCCATAAAGAACCATCACCTCTCTTTTCCCTCCTGAACGCAGAGCATCAACGCCATGTTCCTCCACAACGCTCCTATCCATATTCCCTATCCATATTCTTCATTCGCGTCCATGGGTATTCGACCATAAAGATAAAAAGCGGCAGTGTTGTTCGAAGGAGATCTGGAATAGCATGGTTTCGAACAAGGATGAGTGATCTCCGGACGATCAAGCAATCCAGCCTTGTATCCAAACCCATCGTAGTGAAGTCAAAAGGGTCGTTTGGCTTTCCGATTCACAGTCGAACAGAGCACCTTGCTGAGAATAGGTTCAACCTACTCTGTTGTTTCGTAGGACTCTTTGTTGGCCTTCCGCTTCAGCCATTTGCGATAGCCGAAGAGCGCAGCGATTCCGACCGCGACTAGGAACACGATGCAAAATACGAGCACCACACCGGGGTTTGCGTGAGCCCAGTTCTTCTTTCTTTTCTCGAGTAGGTGTTTGCCGAGCAGGTGATAGCCTGCAGCAGCCTGAGACCGGTCGATCAGGCTAATGGGAGCCATCGTATCTTGGGATTTGGATGAGTGAGTACTAGGGAGTTTGTTAGTCGAGCGTGGTTCCGTCAGTCCTAAGACCAGGCTCAGAGGGAAGAGGTGACTGTGTACTGACAGATTCTTGTGGTGAATTCACCACCCGAGTGAGAAGGACGACTGGAGTAGCCAGACGAGCTGCGAGCGTGACGAGATTAGCACGATGATCTGGCAAATATTCTTCGCAGAATAAGCACCTGGCAGTAGTAAGTGTTGGAAAAGGTGGAAGGGCCTTTTTCAGGGAGTGTGTAAGGTGTGGTGAAGTAGCGGGTTTATCGGAAAGAACGTACTGTACTCTAGGAACCTGGAAGAACCCGAGCTTGGAAGGACTAGCGCAAGCTTTGATTTTGGAGATGAAAGATCACCAGCTTCAGCAACAGTTGCCTAGAGATTGCTAAGAGACGCGAATAAGACAGTGCTAGAGAAACACAAGGGAGCTTCGGCAGCTGGCGGACCAGGTATATCACAGTCGATGATGCGACCTGAGGGCCGGCTCTCTTGTCTAACTACTTTTCCTTTCTAGGCTGCTGCTAGTCAGCAAATAGGCGGCCGTCATTGGTACATGACAGGAGCGACCATGGTTGTGCTAAAGCAAAAGGTAATTGGCAGTCATGGACGTCAAGAAAGAGCTCCGTCTACCTCCGATCTTCACTATATAGAAGCTTTCCCCGCAGAGACCCGCAGAGACCCGCCCCGTTGATCTATTGATTAGCGACTTGAATGAAGATCTTTGTCAAAGTCTTGTATTCTCTACAGCAGCTCAGATATATTCCTCCCAAGCCACTTAATAGCTAATTCCACCATTCTATCATGGACCAAACAGGTAGAAGTCTGGAAACGATCCGCGCCCGTCCCGGGTACCGCTGCGTCACTACTCAATCGCGATCGGCGCCCGATTGATCCTTACTCTGGTTCGAACTTGCCCTGTCCGTAACAGTATGGGCATAGAGCTAAGTCAATATGAGGTTCATATTTTGAAATGTAATATTTTCTGCGGATTCGTTTTATACTGGGCTGATATGCATGTGAGATTTGGTTTCTCTTGACGTCAGCGAATGCAACATTAAATGGTGATCAGGTCACATGACCAGCATCTATGTACATATAGGCTGAATATCTTCAACATGTATAGTAATGCAATTCTTTTCTGCATTTAAGTAAAGTATGCCTAAGGCATAAGAATTTAATGGCACAGGGTACTTATCCCTTCCTCACTCCCCCAGCCCCTTCATCAACCACTCATCGTATAAGAGCTCCAAAGCCGTCGGCCGGTCCTTGGGGTTCCACTGCAAGGCCATCCGGAGCCAGCGCAAAAACCCTTCTTTGTCTTCCCCTTCAACCTTCCCAGCAAGGCTTTCAAGACTAATATCTGGAATTGGGACTACTTCCTTCCAGTTTCCCGACTCATCCCAGAAAACCGAACTGAGCTTTCTCTGTTCGCGAAATTCGGGTGGTGGGGGGCCTAGCAGAGCAACCAGTTCTGCCATATGGACCCGGTCATCAAATACGCCATTTTCGTTTTTGCCATTGATAAGGGTGCGAGGGCTGATGATGTCCCATGCCTAAATGAACCAGAATATTAGCATTCTCCAGTTAAGCAAAAGTTGGAAAGGTATTTCCACTCACGACCATGGCAACATTCCATATATCCACTTTGTAATCCCAGCTCGATCTCAAAATCACTTCAGGAGCTCGGTAGACGTTTGGCATGATATCATCGTGGTGCTCTTCGTCGCCTAGTCGAGCTTCCCCAAAATCAGCGAGAACTGGCAGCCCGCCTCTTGGAAGGAAACCTAAAGTCTTGTAGATTGTTCGGTCCTTGAGCATCTTTCTAGGTGACGGGTCTGTAACTTCGGCTTCTTCAAATCGAGAAAGATAGCTTGTGTTTGGTCCGGGAAGGAGTAGGTTCTTCAGCTGAAGATCTGCGACAGTATTAGGCCTATGATACAAGGTCTCGGGAGATTAGTTATATTACCAGTATGGATGATGTGACACTCCGAGTGCAAGAAATCCAATGCAACAAGTAGCTGTCGAATACCAGGTTTCATGTCATCAAGGGTCATTACGTGCCCAGGAGACATCTTCATCAGAACATCTGCACTCACTCCGAGAGGCTCGTGAACAAGACAGACATGGCGGCCATGAGGGCCCTGAATATAAAAATGGTCAAGGAGTTTGCGAATGAAGTTTCTGCCAGGATGTTTTGTTTCCACTGAATTCATGTGCTTATAGATGCGTAGCTCTCGCTCGAGGTCCCGGCTTTGGCCCGTTACGTAAATTTTCAAAACAACGTAGATGGATGCACTGGTGTAAGCATGCCATTAGAATCCCCATCATCTGGCTGGGTTGGAGCAAATCCACTGTACCTACATCAAGTCTTTTGCAAGCCAAACTGTCGAGGTTACTCCGTACCCTATTTTGGCAAGAGTTTGATACCGATCATTGAGTACCTCACCCTGCTTGACTGGGTAGTATTTCTCGGGTTGGTAAGTCGGCAGTGTCTCCTCGTCAAGCTCAATGGACTGGTCAAGCAACTTGAATCCGGAGGTTGGAAACACTCTTGGGGTGCATGTCCATTGCGATAACGACATAACTGTTAGATGCGGCACAACCGTGGTTCTCAAACTACACCATAAGGGAATTCGTTGATAGCAAGAAGTGCAGGGTAGAGACATAGTGAAGCGTCTGTGAGCACCGGGGATACGCGCGACTCGCTGCATCATGAGGTGAGAAGAGGCCTAGGCCGGTCGGGCGCGTAGCTAAAGGAGGTAACGTGGTGCTAAGTCGATCTAGTGGTTATCAATTTAAGCTAGAGGTACGAACACAGTCACTATAGGAAAATTAAGGGACAAAGGCTAAGTATATAGAGGTCGACCGAGGCAGCGGAGGTAGGATAAGAAGGTTGTTGAAAGACCCCTGGGGAGGGCAGACGAAGCATATTATAGCTGCTCAATCAGGCTGGGCAAGAAGGAGGGCGACCTAGGTTTGGATGCAGGGGAATCATTGTCGAAGTTGAGTGTCAACAATGGATGATGACTAACGGTCCTGGTTGCCCGGCAGTCAAGCGGCGACTCGCCTGAAGTTACGAGTGGAAAGGAGACTGTCATCTTCGTCGTCTTCACAGTCCCTATATTCTAGTTGTAAACCCACATATCGGGCAAATGTCCCAAAGGTCCCCATGGCACGTGTAATAATGAATAACCACGTCGACCCGGGGCATCACATCACACCTTAAGTTAGGACTGGGGATCTCTTATTCTCTATATTGTGACCCTCTTCCCAATGATCTCGTCTTTCCGAAGTTTCCCTCCTTGTCCTAGAAATACCATCGACTAAGGCATGCTGCGATTGGTCGTTCCTTGATCCCGCAGCACGATCCACGAGTGACGTAACTCGCGCGATAAGATCGCGAAGAAAAAGCTGCTTGATCTCCAGCCCTACGCGGTCGAGCACCATCGGCCTGCAGAACCATGTTGTCGACCGTTCTGCTGCTGGGCCTCTTTGCGGCTTCTACCTTCGCTGTGCCCCTCGACCAGCAGCCCTTGATTGCCGATCCCGGCAGAGATGCGCAAATCTCGAGCGAACTCCTGAGCGCATCACCCAACACTCTTCACGGTCGCTTTCTGCACATCACTGGTTAGCAACAGCTCATTCTCTGATATTCATATGATTACAAGGCTGACTGCGGCACAGATTTTCATCCCGACCGATATTACAAGGCCGGGTCCGCGATCGACGAGGGCTCAGGCTCATGCCATCACGGCAGAGGGCCCACGGGATATTTTGGCCAGGAAGGCTCCGAATGCGATTCCCCGATATCCCTCGTGAACGAGACATTCCGCTGGATTGAGGATAATCTGAAGGATCAAATTGATTTTGTTGTCTGGACCGGCGACTCGGTTCGCCATGACAACGACGAGCGCATCCCCCGGACATACAACGAGGTCGTGGAAGTCAACCAGTTCATGGCCCAGAAATGGATTGAGCTCTTCGGAATAAGGAAACATGCCACGGGACCGGGCAGTATTCCACGAGTGTCCGTCCCCGTTGTGCCTACCATCGGCAACAACGATATTACGCCCCACAACATCTTCAAGACGGGCCCGAATGCGTGGACTAAGAAGTTCGCTGAGGTCTGGCATTACTTCATCCCGGAAGATCAGCGACACAGCTTCGTCGAGGGCGGCTGGTTTCTGAGCGAGGTCATTCCGGGCAAATTGGTGGTCATCAGCTTGAATACAATGTACTTTTTCGAGTCCAACAGTGCGGTGGATGGGTGCAATGATAAATCGGAATCCGGATACGAGCATATGGAGTGGTTGCGCGTGCAACTGCAGCTCTTGCGGAGCCGGGGCATGAAGGCCATCCTCATGGGCCACGTTGCTCCCGCCCGCTCTCAAGATAAGACCAACTGGGACGAGTCCTGCTGGCAGAAATACGCCCTCTGGACGGACCGGTATCGCGACGTCATTGTCGGTGGTCTGTACGGACATATGAACCTCGACCACTTCATGCTGCAAGACAGCCACGACATTGAAATCGAGTCCGGGGCCAAGAAAACATCGGGTGGCCCGGTGACTACCATGTCCAAGATGGACTATTTAACATCCCTCCGGAATCAGTGGTCCGAGTTGCCGTCGCCTCCATCCGGAGTTTTTCAAGACTTCACCACGACGGAGGAGTCGGAGGGCAAAAATAAGAAGAAGCGGCGCAAGTACATGAAGAAGATCGGTGGTGAATGGGCTGAGCGGTACAGTGTATCACTGGTATCACCTAGTGTGGTGCCGAACTACTTTCCAACACTTCGCGTGATTGACTACAACATCACCGGACTGGAAAATACCGTCTTTGAAGATCAGTCTATCTGCGACGCGGAGGAATCCTTCCTCTCCCCTACTCCTCTGGAGGAACCGTCTCCTGAGACGCAAAAGAAGAAAAAGAACAAGGGCAAGAAGAAACCAGGCTTCAAGATCCCGCACGGTCCGTCACCAACTGCTCCTCCAGGCCCTGCATACTCCAACCAGCCCTTAACGCTCCTTGGATACACGCAATATTTCGCCAACCTGACTCAACTCAACCATAGAGTTGCCTCCGAGGGCGAGGAGCCTAGGATAAACTACGAAGTTGAATACTCTACCGGCGACGACGGGGTCTGCCAAATGAAGGATTTGACCGTGCGGAGCTTCCTGGAGTTGGCTACACGGATCGGAGAGGAAGGCGCTGTCTCAGAAGACATCGATTCCGACCGGACGGCAAATAAGAAGAAAAAGGACAACGAGGCGTGGCGCACATTCCTCATTCGAGCGTTTACGGGGTTCGTAGACGTGGATAAATTGGACTTGGAAGAGTCCGGTCCAATAACCGTAACTGGGTTGTGAGTTGTTTCGCTTGCATTGATCATAGGTTGCATCATGATGGGCTGGAAAGCCTTTTGCATATATTGGGTGTTTCTTGTTCTTCATTTACATAGTACGGAGTGTAGGATTGACGTTTGGATCATACATAACCAGAGTATGGAATACCAAGTAAGAAAATCAGGAAATGCGACATCATTCTGGCGGTGTAAGTGATACAAGACTCGGGTCCACGGATCCACATGCATTTTGGCCTCCCGATCAACCCGATCCCTGGTTCTGATCTCTTGACAGGTCGACATTTCTATGGTACGAGGAACCTTAATAGGGTACATTCAATGTATAACCAAACTACTCCTACTCCGTACCTGACGGTATACCCCCGAGTATCACGATGTTTGCACAAAATACCCCCGCGTCGGGTACCCAGCGAAGCCACTGCCACGCTGGCAGTCCGTGCTCTTAGTCTCTTAGCCTCTTAGATACATATTAGGTCTTGACTATTTCGACCCAGTGTCCAGGGGCGCTGGATCTAGTGAGCTGGCACACCAATTGGGTGAGGCGAATCCCTGTCATGAGCCGCTGCCACGTAGCGCGCGATCCGTATACTCCGGTGCGTAAGTGAACTCGACCTCGATTTTAACCTCGAGTCCACTTTCCGTCAGAGGCCAGGATTCCGAACTAAATTGCCACCGGTTGGGGCGTTGATCATTGTACACGTCGGTCACTAGTTACTTAGTCGGGTGAAAATAGACTGAAATCAGTCTTCAGGCGGGACGTAGTTACGATTATCTGTACCGAGTCCCAGGGATTTCTAATTTGCATATTTGCGTCATACCGAGTTAACAGGGGGAACGTCGAGTCTCCTTGCAGTTTATCTTCATCCTTCTATCGTCAACTTGAGTCTTCAGCGGTTGTCGACGATCGCCTCGCGAATACTTTCCCCGCACAACGTGCGCTGGCAAAAGCCGAAATATCGTCGGCTTCAACAACCCCTCTAATTGAATCTGCTTCGTCGCACGATGCGTCCGGCCTTGCGATCTCCCCACGCCTTTCCCTTTTTCTCCCTCCGTGCCTTGCGTTGCTAGCTGCAGACTCCTCGAGAACGATTCGGCTCGACTCCATTGAACGCGCATCGACCTGCGATAAATCGGCTTCGTTTCGTGTGGGATATCCAATTGTGTGGATATCTCTAATTGAAAAGTGAGCTGGGGATACATTGGCAACACATTCGACCTGGAAAGCTTCCCATCCCGAACCCGGAGATTTCCGGCCTTATCTCAATCTGCAAAGCATTGCGCAAACAGTTGGATCAGTCACATTTACGCGCCTTGGAGCATGCGCTGCGTTTGAGAACTCGTTTGGAGCTCCTGTTTGCGCGCGTCTAGTGAGTCAATTTCTATTTTCCTTCAGCTGTCTATGATCTCAATTGCAATTGCTGTCCCTCAATCCCTCGCCTAATGGATCTCATCTCCACATTCGAGAAGCCAATGGCTGACGATATTGATCTCGCTATTCCAGCCCCGTCACAGGCTTTATGGATGGCCTCCTCCGAAGTAGATCAGAAGGCACTGGGCAACTTCGCGGGCGTCATGGCTCTCGAAAGCCCATTGCTCTCAGCCATGTTGTATAAAGTGCTCGGTGTCTCGGTAATGCTTTCCAAGAAGCTCCTCCGAGCACGACGACTACGTCGACTAGACACGACCCGCGAAACCAAGTCACTTCAGCTGTACCATCACATCATTTGGCTCTCACGAGAAGGCCTATTAATACTAGAAGGATACATCCTACCCATGGTGGGCGCATTCGTCGAATTGAAGGTGCTATCATACAAGCTCCGAGCCTCCTTCTACCACATCTTCGTGCTCTTCCACAGCCGACCCATCTTCAACCTACCAGAGCCACCGGCCAGTTCAAAACACGACTCAATCTACGCACCCGACTCCTTAACAGCCCTTGGCGGATTATATCCCCAAAAACAAACCACATCCCACCCTCCAGGCCTAGCACCCGTCCAACCAGTCGAACCAGCCTCCTCATTCCTCCTCCCTCCCCTCGACTACACCGCAACAGCAACAGCATGCTTCAACCACGCAGCTCTACTAGCCGACAAACTCCTCCCGGGCTCCCACCCCCTGCGCCTCTCCGTGAAACTCGAATACGCAGCCTACATATACGACTGTCTCCAAGACCCACTCGCCAGCCGCCGCCTCGCCAAGCGCGCCATCGCAGATGTCTACAATGCCCAGGAAGGCATGGACGACGAGAGTTTCGAAGACGCTGCTGAGATTGTCAGCGTGCTGGGCAAGATGGTCAAGCGTGGTGGGAAGCCGGCCAGTAGTACAGCGGGTAGTGTCTCTTCTCACCGTTCACGGAGTCACAGTTCTCGTAGCCCTTCCCACCTTGGTACGAGTGTGCCTACTACTGTCTCTCCTATCTCGGTCACTAAGCCTAGTCCTGTGCCTGGAGCTAAGGTGGCCGTTGAGCCAGCTGTCCCGAATGCGACGATGATGAATCCGATTTGATGTTAAATGGCGTTATGATATAGAAAAGCTGACGATTTTATTCCCTGAGCTTTTCTGGTTTTTTCATTGACGATATCCATGTACATAACTTCCTTCGTTCTAAGCACTTGCAGCCTGTGATAATTTCAAAGCTCACACAGCAAAAGGGCTTCCCGTGAAATGAACACTGGGGATACGCCTTGGAGACATTGATATGCATGTGCTGTTATAGAGTCCCTGGTATTTTGCGTAAGCTATCTACCACAGGACTGGCGGTGTGAACTAGTTTGGCCAGGGAGCTGATGCCAGCCACGAAGCCCATTTCGAGCTATCTCGGACCTGGGAAATAAAAGCAGGAAGATCAAGTTTGCAGGGACACATGGTTTGTGTCAATGATCCAACCACTTCCGCGTAGAATCATGCAGGTGCCCGACGCCACTGACTCGGAGATGTGACACAGGATGCAGCCAAGTCGTGCTGATCAGAGCAAAGTCGGGTATTTGGAGTCGTGATGTTCAGAAGGATTTCGCTGATTGATAGCACTGCCGCAAACACAGAATAGAGGCCGAACTGGTTGAGAGGTGTTGGCGCATCCTGCGCGATGGCGAGCATATTAGAGCTGGCTGAGATCCTACAGAATGAATTAATCAGACTGCTCCATTGCCATAAAAAGCCTTGGAAGTGACTCACATTCTAAATGTCGTTGCAGCTACAACTAACAATCATCTAGGGCTGACGGTTTACTAGGTGTCTCGGTTATGAGCTTTTTGATGGGATAATCTGTGCCAACCTTGCTTTCCTTCACAGCGTGCAATGCTTGAAAAGGTCATCTCTTCGTTTGGTCCGTCTCAAACCAGGGAACGGAGCCTGGTACTGGAGTCAAGGAGCACGATATTCGATTTGGAAGAAACAGAACCCAAGCATGCAAAGCGAGTGGAGCAGACTCTATTATAATAGTGAGCAAAGCGTATCAGCCGTAGTCAAACCCCGGATGTAGAGTTTGTTGAGGTAGAAGCGAGATGGAGGGATCAGTTACCTAGGATTCGATATGCAGCTCCCCTTATGGGAGATTATGGGAGAACTACGATGGCAAGCGCCCCAAACACCGCGACTGAACAGGACGGCCATTGTCTCTGCTGTCGAGTAACCGCCTCTTTGTCCTCAATCTGGCGGTGCAAAGCTCCCAGAAATCTACGGATTTAATCCCTCTCTGGGCGAGCAAAAGATCTACCTGTTTTGTTCCGGATCCGTAAGTCCATCGAAAAATTAAACAGAGTATCTCCTGACCTCCCCGAACAGACGGCGGGCATGGTTTATACGGAGTGATCTACGATCCAAACCAACCACAGTGGCTTCTTATCTGTCATGATCCAGTACAGACTTGGAATCCTGTTCAAACTCCCTTTCAATAAACATCACTGTCCCTGATTTATGGTTCTCTTTGGATCCATTTTCATTGCGGGTACAGGTCATGGAAAGTAAGTTCCATAATGCCTGTATTCGAAGTGACTATAGTTTCCCCGGATCGAGTAATGGCTTTTGAACATGCAGTAGATTGCAATGGGTTGACTCGTCCGGCGCGAAGTACTCGTTCCGCGGGTTTTCGGCTGCCTCTGAGGACTCGGGTGTCTATCTAGTCTTGGGCCATTGTATGGTGTCGGCATAGATCGAGTTGGTCGGCAGGGATGTTTAAATGTACGTTGGACTATCTGGAAATGCGGAGAAGTATGTTGCGGGTTCATAGGTCTATTACTTCTTCAAACGACTTACGGTGCATACCGCACCAACCTATAACTAAGAACAACTCGAGTTACTGAACTCTTATATCTAACTAACTACAAACCTAGTTAGCTCAACGAGAACTAAGTCGCTTATAGAGTTATTCAATCCACCTGACATAGACCAATAGGATTGACCCTGGTGGGGATCGCATCAGCAGATAAATTGGGGAAGTGGGGCTGGCTCCCTTTCTCTCTTATATCTCAGTAAATTGTCGTCTTTAGCACCGCTCCTCCACTGTGGCCTAGTGGGAATTAGCCTGGAACCCGACCCAAGGAATTCCCACTGTCGCGGGTTCAAACCCTGTTGGCAACTCTAGTATCTGGCTGAAAAAGCTGATACTAGAACCAACGAGAGGTTGGACTCCGACCCCTCTTCTTCTCTTCTTTTTTGCTTTTTTTGACCCTCTCTGATACGTCTTTCCTTATACTCGTACTTTGTATACGCCAACCTTGAAAGGTCCAGTGCCTGGTACTAAAACTATGTGCAATTCTGTTTGACCATAGACTCGTGTCCAAGACTGTCTCATATCCATGGATATCTAGGGTATGCATTGATGGCGAAAAACAGAGTTATTCCTGCTTCCGGCGATCTGCCGCCTGGACCTCATTTACATCCACTCTCGACGGCGCGCGCGATGTCCTCCTAGACTCGGCGATTCTAGGATCTGTGGTGCTTATAGCATGGAAAGAAAAGTCGAGTTCGCCCACTAAGCCTCTTACGTCTCTATTTGTGCAAAGTCAGTATTAGGCAAGCGGGATCAAGGCACGGTACTAACCGCATGAGTCTTTCCACATCGCCAACGATGCATCTTGTGGAAATCTGCAGGACGGCAAAAGCCGCGAATCCTGGTTCGGACATGTGTTTCAGACTCAGAATATCGCTATCCAGCGCCTCTAGTCTCTTGGAGAAGCTGTAGGGTCGCGGGGCCTTGAGGTATGGCGGGAGGGGTTGTCGGTTCGTAATGCTAGCAGATAGGAGACACAGGAGAGATGTGACTTCGTGAGTAGTGATGTTCGTTGTGCCAACGAGTCGCCGGAAATTCTGCATCCAAGCTGAGCTTGATTCGTCATCGGCGGCACTGAGGCTCAACAATGTGTCGGATGCGTAGCCGAGCAAACTGAGGTAGCTCACGATACTGGGGAGCGGTGGTGTTAGTTTGAATCGATCATTCGGGGTTGCTGGGATATCTTACTTTTCGACGCAGACAATGATAGAATCGTACTGCTTCTTGGGGAATTTACCACCAATCGGGACCTCCCATCGAAGGAACTCGGAATAGGTTCGCAGACCATTGAGCATTAGCATCTGCTTGGAAAACACCTTGTGACGAGCCTTCTCGAGCTTGCGGCCTGCAGAGCTTTTGAGTGTCAGATCCCCTTCATCTCCACGCAGGCGAGCCGAGAGGGTTTCATGGATGATAGAATAATAGTTGGCGAGGAGGTAGAGTGATGCGCCCAGGCTTTGGCGAAGCACCGAGTGTTCCGAGATCGGATACGGGAAGAATGTCCAGATGAAAGCAACAGCTATACCTCCACTCACGGTAGCGAGTCGGTAGGGGGCTAGCAGGTAGATTGGGTAATACGGCTGCCCATTTGAAGTAGCAACCTTCTCGCCTAGGTTGCGCACCTGGAGCTCGTATCCGATGATCATGGTTGTAGTGACGATGCTGATCATCCCCACCACGCGGAAGCGGAACATCTTAATCGGGATGTAAAATCCACACGAAACGAAGAGGAAGAGGAAGACAATCACACCAGGGGTCTTCTCATCGGGGATGTACCAGCAGAGCAGACTCGCCACCATTGCAATCGTTGTGCCAGCAATCCGAAGCACGAAGCTGAAGATACTTTGCCCCGAGGTCGGCGACATACTTAGATTGACCATGATCATGGCCCACACCAGTCGCTGCTTAGTGAAGAAAGCTTGGGTGTCATGCAGAAAAGCGATGATGGCGATGGTCATTGTAGCACATGCAACCCGGAACCCATATGTCGACTCAAACGAGCGCAGGAACCATGGGAAGACGCGCACTTTGTCTCCCAGTTTCTCGAAGAAAGAGGTCGGTGGCAGGTGTTCTGGGTCCTTGCGGTGTCGATAGGCCTCGCCAAGCTCGAGGGTGTTGTTTTGTGTGTGGACATCGCCCATATGGTCGTCTTCGTGGGTATCATTCGCTTTCAAAAAAGATTTCGCCCATTTCCATGAACGTTTGATGCCGGGGATAACCAGTCGAGTTCGAGACATCTTCCCCTTTTCTACAATGCTGTCGGCATATCTGACGAATTCCGAAACAGTCTGCCCGGTCGAGGTGAGCAATTGCTCCATCTAGAGATTCCCAGTTAGTATTTGCATCGGTGTGGGCTGAGGAAACATTTACATACATAAAGAAAAAGGTAGAGCTGTCGTCGGGCACGGTCTTGATACGTTGCCGAAGCGTCGAAAAAATCACCCTTCAGACTGTCAACGGAAGAAGGATGATCGAAAAAGCCATCAGGCAGCTTAATCCCTTTATCCTCAGCCCAAGTTTGCAAAGCGATTCGTTTTGTGCTTCGAAACTCGCCCAGCTTCTTTTCAAAGTGGGCGGTGAAGCCCTTCCCTCCCGGTGCCGTGTCTTCCGCCGAAGCTTCAACATCCTTCTCCTCTTGTCCGGAATTACCATTGGTCGCTGCCGCTGCCGTTCTCTTGGGCGGTTTGGCCAGCCTGAAGACATACGAAGTATGCAGCAGCCCCTCGTCGATAGTTTGAATCATGTCTTTGAATGGGTCATGCACCGCTCTCATAATATCATTCCAATCCCGAACAATGCGATGACGAATGTCTTCCGAGACTAACTCGACATCGGGATCGACAGGTTGGTTCCATCTGTTATAGTCGGATAGTCTCTGGAAGATGTCCACAACGAAGCTTAGTCCGACAACGGGTATCATAATTTGCCGTAGATGGCGAAATATGACTTGGATATCATCCGGGCCCAGCTTCCCTAGCGCAATCTCCCTTTTGGCAAAGGTGATATCACCGTGAAGTTTCGCATGGAGCTCAGTGATCTGCCGGATTGCAGCACGAATGGCTTCTGCTTCGGGGCTGTACACCTTTCGGCCCTTCTTGCCGAACTTTTCCTGAGAGTCATCATATGTGTCAGCACGGCCGAACATGTCGTCTTTTTCCAAGCTCTCAAAATATGCCGCGTGAGCACTCAATGCGGAGCGAAGACTACCAATATAGCCACCCATCTGCTTGAAGACTGCCTGGCGCGAGGTTATAGGCACAATGAACAAAGAGACAGCAGTGGATATGCCCAGCCCGGTGAAAAAAGCCTTCAACAGCCTCTCGACCAGGCTAATTGCTTTAGCCATATTCTGCATCTGCGGCGCATAGATGCTGGAAATACTGGCGAAAATAGCATAGATGATCACTGGAAACTGGAACTGCGGGTACTTGGCCCGGAATGTATTGACCAGCCAGATTTGGAAAAACAGCCAAACACCGCTGACTGCAGAGGCTGAGGAATTGTACGATGCAGTTCCTTCCAGTTGAGTATGCTGGCGAGCCTTGACACTGGAGAACATGGTCAACAAGGCCAAACAGGCCGCCAGACTGACGGCCAAGACGTCAACGATGATCATCTGGATGAACTTGGCCCGCGGCATGATGGCAAATCCCAGAACAGAGACGATGGCCACGAGATAGCCTAGAGTGGTATACTCGTCGGCGACGTTCATTGATTGGCAGCTGTACCCGAGTCAGATGCATTGTTCACAGGTTGTGGCCTGGGATACTTACATCGACACTGCAATTGCCGGCGAGAGACCGCCCCTATATAAGGTATTAGCAAAGTTGTCTGTTTTTCAGCGACGAGCTGCATCGTACTTTAGCATCAATAAAATGGTGGGCTTGTCCAGCCCTGTCTTGTGCCATATCGCCTTGGCATGGTCAGACAGGGACTTTTTGTTCTCGCTGGTGGTAGCCTGGATGGGCTGGGTGGCCTGAGTATCGTGGCGTGACAGCGAAGGCGTCTCCGAGCTAGAATCCGCCCGCGAAGAGCCAAAGCGGGCCATATTGCCCAGCGCAGCGCGTGCTTATTCCCAGACAGCGGTCAAATTCCGACGCGGAATGCGCATGTCAGCACGTGACCTGATTGGATCTTGCCAATAATTGGCCCTGGTTGTATATAGTCGATGCGGAGTACAGGAGACATATGTGACAGAAAACTGGAAAAAATGAAATCGGTGGCAGTTCCCGAGACTTTGCGTAAACTTGGAAGTGGGTCCCACCGTTGCGGGGATGGATTTGGTCCGTTCACACTTTATCCGTGCCGTTGCACCTTCTGCTCCATGAGAACCACTACCACTACCTGTATTATATAGTATCAATAAAAGAGAAGATGCATTATCATCCTAAGCTACTGTAGTATCCCACTAGCCTATCATAGTAAGCGCTGGATTAATCTAGAGAGTTACAAGGCCCTAAAACTATAGTTTTCCGGACCCGCTTGCTCTCTCGCTCTACATCTGGCTGCCCAATTATCAATGTTGTGTCGGGTATATTAAAAAAAGGAGTGCTTAATATTTAATTAGATATTAACCTCGATAGTTTTGTTGGTTTAAAAGCGTAGAATTTACTAATAAAGTTGATGGGCGGTATGATGTGAGGAAAAAGTATGATAAGCCTTACCATGGCTTCATGAGGGTGCAGATTAACGTCTTGTGGTACCTCTATCTGAATCTGATAGGCTTCCTATGGAGGAGCTAAAGGTTTGATTCCCGTTTATGATGGCGGGTATGGCAAGGCGCAGGATGAAGATGGCAATGTGAATTCTAGAAATTTCGCCCAAGAGCGTCCGTTAGATAATGACCTGTTAGCACCATATTTTACATTTGGGTATGAATTGACTTAGCCAAAGGCGGGGGCGCTGGAAGGCACTGCTATAGGCGGGCAAATATATCCATAGCGGCTACAGCCAGAAACCAAGTAAGATGGAGACGAGAAACACGACAAATCATAATATAGATCAGTATCCACTTGAAGTAGGAAGTACCTATAATTGGATTTAGTATGCTGAGCTACGGAGAACCTATGTGCAACATCGGCAGTAGGAACCCGACGTGACAAGGATACTTTCTTATCACCAGCCCCTAAAATGCCTAAAATTGAGGCTAAACCCCCTGAAGCAGAACCGCTTTAAAACACCTCCTCCCCAGTATCTCATCTCTCTCGTCTCCGCTGGAACTTGTACTCCCAGTGAAGTATTGACTTGCCGCCAACTTTAACTCCAACTACAGACCAACCGTGATGAATTGTCAGCGCAATGGACACAGAGAAACAGCAACACGACCCTACGATGGATGACTCGACCATCATCGCTGAGGAAACGAGTCGAAATGACCAGATACCCTCTTGGGCTTCAGTGCCCAAACGCAAGCCAGTCCCATTGGCAAAGGGACTAACCGCCTCCGAGCCAGTCAACGCTGGAGCAACGCGCGCAGATCACAAGCGAGTATGGCCATTCGGCCTCGGAGGATCTCGTTTCAGAGCGCAGACACGACCGCACAAGTTCCTGATCATCGCCATAGCCGCCGTATTATTGATCGCACTGATCATCGGTCTCGCAGTTGGTTTAACCGTGGGAAAAAAGTAAGTTCTGCCCAGGCTGCTATACTGGTACATTTCAATGTGCTAAATTTGACTAGGAAAGTCTCCAACCTCCCACTCCCAACCTCCAATGGCGGTCCTTACAAAGGAGACTTAACCTACTACAACCCGGCCCTGGGATCATGCGGCTACACAAACTCGGACTCGGATATGATCTGCGCCGTCTCTCACATCCTCTTCGACGCAGCATCTACCGGCTCAAACCCAAACGAGAACCCACTCTGCGGATTGAAGTTGAGACTTCGTCGCAATGGGGAAAGCGTCGATGTCAAGATCGTGGACCGGTGCGTGGGCTGCGCAGTAACCGATCTCGATGTCACCGAGGCAGTCTTTGAACAGGTCGCCGAGCTCGCTCAGGGCCGAGTCACGATGGAGTGGGCTTGGTTGGAGAAGTCACCCGTCAGTCTTTCTTGACGGCTCGATTCTGGTCTTTGTCTAGTATTCGGGCCATTCTGGATCCACCTGCTCGCGCCATGCACGGAACCCGCCGCGGATGTCACCGATGAATCTCTGGCCGTTCCGGTCCAGGCCTAGTTCTTTTAGTTTCTTCACTGCAATCTGGGAGTCGTTTCCCAGGCGGCAGACCACGTATATCGGGTCTTTGGACTCGGGTGAGGCGAGCTCCGATGGCAGCCACGGTGGAAGTTGACTGGCTTCTGGGTCATCTTTAGAGGCGATTGAGACCGGTGAGCCGAGGAAGTTTGAAATGGGGATGTTGATGCTGTTTTCCAGGTTGCAAATTCCAAATTGCGCCTTGTCACGTACGTCGATGACTGTATGAGAGCCCTCTTCGATGGACTGCCCGTTTGTGTGGGACTCGGCCACTGGGTACTTGACGCGATACTCCTCCGGAGAGATGCGTTCCTCGGGCCCCAGCAAGGTTGGCGCTGTCGCCGAGCCACAGAAGAACACATAGTCCGTAGAACCCGACGCGATCGTATCGAGCGTCACAGTGGCCTCCGCGGAGCACACCGCACAATTGGCACGACGAGAACGAAGACGAATCGAGCGAAATTGCGGGTTCGAAAACGCGGAGAAGATCTGCAGTACCGGAGGGTCCCGTGGTGTTGTACCAAGCTCCGGCGCGGTGATCACCTTGATCGCCTCCAGCGCTTGCAAGACTCCCATGGTCCCAACTACAGGCCCCAGTATACCCCCGTCGGCGCAACTCACAACACTATCGGCAGGTGGCGGCTTGGGGAATACACATCGATAGCATGGGCCGCCTTCTTTATCACCCGGTCGTCGAGGGGGATTATTCAGTACAATGAGCTGGCCCTCTGTTCGCAAAGCAGATGCAGAAACCAGGGGTTTCCCCGTCAGCACTGCAGTATCCGAGATCAGGTATCGCGTCGCCGGGTTGTCGGTGCAGTCAAGGATCAGGTCATATGCTCTGAAGATCGCTGGCGCCTCATCGGGTGTGAGATGTGTTCGATGCGCAATGTACGTCGGATAGGGATTCAACCTGATAGAATACACGTCAGTGTTTGTACCCTCGGGTTACCGATTGCCGATTACCACTCACTCTCGTAGAGACTCAATCGCACTATCCACCTTGTATTTCCCCACATTCTTTCCCCGGTGCAGCACTTGGCGATGTAGATTCGAGATCTCAACCGTATCACCATCGATCAAACCCAGTGTGCCCACCCCAGCACCAGCAAGATACTGTGCCGCAGGACATCCCAACCCCCCAGCGCCGACGAGTAAGACCTTCGCAGAGCGCAATTTGAGCTGGCCTGTAGATCGCGATAGTTAGCGATTTCCCCTCCCTTGGAAAAGAACCCTGCAAACCTTGTAAACCAACTTGCGAGACGATCATCTGCCGTCCATATCGCTTGTATTCCTCTTGGAGCAGCGGCCATCGGCTGCCAGTGCCAGTCTGGCTCTCGCTTGGGTTACCCGTTGAACCTGCCGGTTTGGCCGCGGCTTCGGCGTTGGCGAGGTCGCGCTTGAGCCCAGCGAGCTGGGCTTCTGCGGCCGCGATCTGCGCCCGGAGTGAGGCGCAGGTATCTTCGAGGTTCTCCATTGAAAATAGGTTGCCGAGCACAGGCGGGAGACCGAGGGATCGCATCTTTCCCCGCGGCATTTTCACTGTGGGCCCGTACCAAGCATTGGGCCGATAGTAGCCGCGATCTACTAGTATATCTACAGTGCTCATATGAAGGTACACTTGACTGGGTTAGGGTAAATCTGGCTCGTCTCACCGACTTAATGCTCCGTGACTATTTTTGGAGGGCTATAGTAGTTGCGGACTTCGTAGGTGCTTGCATTTCGAGGCCTAAGAGGCTACTGCACATAGTCCACGGGTATCAAGAAACATAACTTCATGACATACAGCAACAAATTAAACACAGATCTTTACTGATTCTCGCTGCAGCCCTGATTCTGGCGTCTCGTTATGACTTTCCATTCGCGCAAAGCCCTCGTTGCTGAGATCCCCCTCCGAAACATCCATTATCCCTTTCCCATCGATCGAAGAATCTCGTCGTCTCGTTCTGGATGTACGCACTGAACTGACCACATAACGACAGCTGAGCTCGTGTGTGTTTTTGCTGCTGATTTTGCGGCCGTCCATAGAGCGGAACAGAGAGCGGATGGAAGGAATGGAGGTGGTGACGATGACCAAATACGTCTCGATGAATAGCCAACGGTCGTAGGTGACCGTCGCAATTGTAGGGTCACTGTCTGAGGTGGCGAGGACGTGAGTTTGTACGGTTTTGATGATTGCAGCGACCATCGCACTTGATTAGGGTTATGTTAGTATCTCACTAGATACCAGGTATTAAGATCATGCTCACAATATACCCAGTCCAAGCAAAGCCACCAATCCCATCTTGACCCGTAACTTCAGGTTCAGGTTCCAGAAGATATATGTGGAGAACAAGGCAAGACCCAAATCAGTTGCCGCGTTGAAGGCTATTTCAGGTCAGAGTAATGCATAGAGCACGGACAGATTCAACTTACACCCTTGAAAGTACCCATAGTAGGCTTGGACGCGCGGATCCCAGCATTTCTTCTTGCCAGATTGATCCCATATCGCTGATCCATGACCCGGACATTGGACGAAAATGATAACGATAAACAACGAATTAGTCACCAACTGCAGACCGACCAAAACCCATAATGTGATTCTCTGGGATGACCTTTGCGCAAGCAGTCCGACAATGAAGACAATAAAAGACACCCGACCTATAGCACCACCAGCAAGGCCAAAAGTCTGAGTCAAATAGTCATGCATGATGACCTTGGACGCATCCGCTGAACTAAGAGCCGACACCTTCTGACCAAATCCGAGTTGAATAGCCAGGGTGATCATAATCGAGCCGACAGTAGCCGTGCACTGGAAGCAGCGTTAATTCTCGATTAATATGAAACACGTCCGACAATGTTTCACAACATTCACAACTTCAATGAAAGGGCTTGCTAACCAATGCGAAAGCCATGAGCAGATCATCCGCACCAAACTTTCCAATTCTCGACTTTGCAATGATCCTCAATATGACAACTACTATGGAGACTGCTGTAAGGCCCCATACATCTCTGAGTAATCGTGGACCGGCATCATATGGTGCATCTCTGATTGAAAGAGACATGGTAAATTAGAGGCCCGGTCGGCCAGAGGCAAGAACATGGCAATTCAGGACCGCAAGCATCGGGGTGGTCTAATGGTCCCTCGACAGACGCTTTTAACTGGAAATCATATCAAATCGTTATCATGGTGCATGAGAAGAAGAACCATTCATCGGGGATCTCCACGGGGTCGGTTATAATGGATGTTTTCGCGTGGCCAGTTAAACTTCAGAGATGCGGATTTATTGCTTGTCGGAGTTCTCCGCGCTCGTGCTCAGGCACACAACCTTAGATAAGAGCATGGTGGCATATTATTCCCGAGGTCTGCGGGAGCTAATTCTCGTTGGCAGGCGCATGATAATGGTGCAGGTCGTGATTGGCTCACGTTGAATCTTCGATATCTGTGTGATGCGGTGTGATGCCATGACGGGAATCTATACGCCGATTTAAAGATTTATTCTTTTCCAGATTGTCCCAATGAATATGGATGATAGCAATCTTCCTGAGATGAAGTATGCTCTCGCCATAGCGTGTGAGGAGTTCCCGAGGCGATCGTGATAATAATGCTGCCCGACAAAAGCAAAAATCGTGGTATGTTTTGGGTATCTACGTATCTACAGGGCTACCTCGGTAACTCACGATTGATGTTGTGCCATAAACTCGGTATATCTTTGATTACTCGGTTCTGGGTGTTCTTGCTGTCAAGCATGTAGCTCTCAAGTCATTGTCATACCTAGGTATAAGAGGTTTTGCCGTGGGTCATAATGTATGGATTTTGCCACGCAGGAGCATGTTCAAGGGGTTCCATCTTGAACTAATAAGTGGTATCTCGCTTGAAATCAGGGTTTGATGTCTTATCCGATCAGCATCCGAATCGTCATAGCAGACATGGTCGAGGTTTCGGTCTATTATCTTCTCTAACGTTCCGTAGTTCGACTAGCTTTGTACACTTGGTCGGCGAATGGAACGCACACCCCAAGGGATCTACTTCCAATAATGCAAGCACGGCCAGCGTTCAAGGCCTGCACGACGATTGCAGGAACATATCATCTTCATTAGAAGATCGCTGTCAACTTCCGCGACGTGCTCGGTGACTGGGCGATCGGCTACTTCTACAAGTGCGAGAAGATCAACCATGATACCAACCTATACTAGTTCACTATCAGTTCTGAAAATAAGTCCTGGGTTGACCAGCTCCATAACTCCAACAACATGTACCCCGCGGTGTCGTCTAGCGGTGTCGTCTCGGCCTCAGGTCGTCGATATCCATCCCCCTCCTCTATAAAAGCTTCACCTTCCTTCACCTTCCCCATTGTTCTTCTCCTCCTTCATACCTGTCTCTCTCGTCCCTTCTCCCGACCTCCCCTCCCCTTCAACATCTCCCCCGTAGGGAAAAGACTTATCAAAAGGCCCTTAGTGATTCCAATCGCTAACTCCGTACCGACCTCCACCTCAACAGTCCTCCATACGAGGAAGCCATTATCATTCACCGCTCTCCCTTACGACCTGGCCTGAACTTATAAACCCGAAAAAAATCAATCTTTGTGCGATCAGAATCAAATACAGAAAAAGGAAAAGCTGTGTAAAGTACAAAGAGCGAATATCACCTCTTCAATCATTCTTGGCCCCGCGCTTCAACATCAAGTCCCCACTCCGTCTTCACATCCGGAGTAAGGATACCCGACTTCCTCAAAATAAGTCCCGAAAGTGCCGGCACAGAGTCACTCGTGAGAATCTCCAGAATCTGCAGATTCGCCTCCAATTCCCGCGTGATCCAATTCCGAATCTCAATCGCCACCAGCGAGTCCAACCCATACACGGAAATAGGTGATGCAGGGTCCAGTTCTTCGACGGGCCGCATGAGGATACTCGAGATCTTTTGCACCAGAGCAGTCACCACGATGGCTTCGGCGCTTTCTCGGGTCCGACATTGTCGGATTGCAGTCGCGGGCGAGATTTCATTGCCGGATTGTGCGGCATCGGGGGCATCTACGCCTGTAAGAGTGGACAGGCGAAGAAGATGGGACAATTTTGTGTCGTTGACCCAGAAGGGCTGCTCAGAGGCTGGTGTGGTTTTGACGCCATTCATTCCGACGATGCAGTGGCCGTCGCAGGTATCGCGCATTTCTTTGCGGATGGCTGCGGCGATGAGACCCCGGATGTCGTTTGCGTCTACGGATTCGGTTCCGAGCTGGGAGGTGATTTGTTCGCGCTTTTTCTCGTCGGATAGGTAGCCCACACCTCGGACGACGGGGAGATCGATTGTCGTGAATGGCATCTTAGCAGTTTCGGGGTATTGGACTAGGGCTGCCATGAAGGTTCCACTGGCTGCATATGGTGACTGGCCCATGTTGCCGACGAAACTGGCGGCTGAGGAGAGGTTGATGAAGAAGTCCAGGTTGTCGCTGTTGTTGGTGTTCTGGAGGGTGCGCTGCAGGTTCCAGATGCCGTGGACGCGGGGCTTCATGACCGTTTCGTAATCCTCGAAGCCGAGCTTCTCAAAGAGGGTATCCTATTGATTTGTTAGTGGACGTCTGCATTGACAATAAGAGGTCAAAGCTTACTCGAAGAACCATCGCGCCGTATACAACACCTCGGACAGGCGGCATTTTTGTTAGAAGAGGACCCAGAATCTGCTCGACGCTTTCCCCGTTGGAGATATCAGAGCGGCAAATCTCCACCGTAACACCACTTTGAGTGAGCTCCTGGATAGTCTTCTGGGCCAGCTCCGTCGAAGCACCGCTTCTTGACACCAGCACAAGATGTTTGGCTCCCTTTGATGGCATCCAGCTAGCAATGTCAAGGCCAATACCACTCGTTCCACCAACGATAATATATGTTGCGTCCTGATTGAGTAACTTCTCCTCCTTCCTCGCTGGATGAACCTGAAAGTTCTGTGAGCACTTGCCTTTCTTCCATTAGAGACGTTACATACCTTGACCATGGAGTCGTCCGTCATCTCGGCGACCATCTTTCCAATGACCTGTCCACTTTGCAAAGCGCGGAAACCTGTCTCAACCTGGGAGATCGGAAGAGTTGTAACGGGCCAGCGCTTTTGAGCATCCGAGTCGATAAATATTTGGAATGCCTTCCGCATCAATCGCTTTGTCAACTTGGGACGCTTTTCTCTCACGATGCCCAGATCCACCGAGGCAAAGGACACATTCTGATTGAAGTGGGCCATTTCCAAACGAGAATTCTGGGTGATGTCTCTCTTTCCAAGCTCAATAAAGCGACCAAATGGAGCAATGCATTCAAAAGTGGCCTGCAAAGCATCTCCGCTGAGTGAGTTCAGCGCTACATCGACGCCTTCTCCACCAGTGGCATGTCGGATACCTTGAACAAACGAAGTGTCACGACTGAAGAAGATCTGGTCTTCCTTTAGCTGGTAGGTTTCCATCAAAAAGTTCTTCTTCTCAACGCTTCCCACCGTGGCGTAGATCTTAGCACCGACGCTTTGAGCGATGATGATGGCGGCTTGACCAACACCTCCAGCAGCGGCGTGAATGAGCACACTTTCACCTTCCTCCAATCGGCCGAGGTCAATCAGTGAATAGTACGCCGTACAGAAAACAGCAGGAATTGATGCTGCGACGGAAAATGACATCTCATAGGGAATAACCCATGCGCAAGATGCCGGGCAGCGGGTGTATGTGGCAAGAGAGCCTGGCGACATCGCAGACACGCGATCTCCAGTAGAGAAGTTCGTAACGGCTGATCCCACCTTGGTAACAATGCCACTGCACTCTTGTCCGAGTTTATCACCCCGCAACTGGCCCATTGCCATCAAGACATCTCGGAAGTTAAGGCCAGTGCAGCAGACCCGGATCTCAAGATAGTCTTCCGGCAGAGGGTCGTTGCGGGTGGAATCGTCAGTGAAATAAAGCTCATCCAGGACTCGCCCTGGGCCAGCGGTAAGTCGCAAAGGTCGCTCTTGTTGCTTGAAGTTTTGGAGCTGGGGTGGTGCATCCGGTGTGGTTTCCAGCTGAACACTCAGGTTGAGTGCATTGTTGTCGAGAAGTCGAGGGACGGAGACATGACCATTGCGAACCACGAACTCGAAATCACCCTGCATTAGCTGGGATTTTTGACAGTAGACACCGTTGAAAACACTAAGGATGTGTTGGACGGCCTCCGCATCCGACATGCTTTCCTTTTCTCCCAAGTCGAGAGTGGCGAATTGCAGTCCGGTCTCTGATCTCACGGTGCGAGCGAGACCGATGACCATGTTGGCACCCAGGGAGTGCGGATCCGACTTGGAATGCCTGACAGGCCAGAGTAAGCCCCTGGCTTGTCCAACCAGACGCTGGAATGCCTGATACTTCTCTGGGGTGAGTTCAGACAGAACCGATTGATCCATACCACCCAGGAAGATGCACCATTTACCAGTCATATCTGCCAAGTCCAAGCTAGATACAGTCGTAGGCACGATGCCTGTGAACTCTTTGAGCCCCGCTTCAAGGCTCAGGGTTGAAAGACAGCCGAGAGTGTCGGTGCCAATAACAACAATGTCTTCAGGGTTCGTCGGTCCGCTCTTGGGGGGATTGGCAGTCGTCATAATCAAACAACCGGCCTGGTGAGAGGCACCGGGGAATTCCTCAATGCAAAGATCAACACCAGAGAAATCATTCGCCTTCATCACCTTGTTCCATCCCTCCTTGGTGAGAAGAGGCCCATTTTGACGTACTCCCTCGCTAGCCAACCACCATCCAGGAAGAAGAGCGAAGGGGAAATGTCTAGGGCGAGAGCGAGTCTCCTCAATCAACATGATCTTACCACCAGGCTTCAACAAAGCGCGAATATTAGCCATTGTCTGGTTGATATCGGAAGTAGCATGAAGGACGTTGCAAGCAACAACCACATCGTAAGTACCAAGTCTGAAACCTTGGTCTGTGGGATCGGTGGAGACATCAAGCGTCTTGTATGTCATAAGATGGCCCCAGCTCTCAAACTTGGTCTTGGCCTTCTCAAAAAATCCAGGAGAAATGTCGGTATAGGTGTAGTGTCCGAACCGAGGGATAGAGCCAGCCTCGTGTCCACCGAGTGTCTGCAGGATAGGCAGAGTAGCACCACCAGTTCCAGCGCCAATCTCCAGAATATTCATTTCAGGGTTCTGATGAGCCATCTTGTCAATACAGACGGATGCATTACCGTAGGATTCACGGACACCATCGAGGTCTTGGTAATACCCCCCGAGCATATCGTCCTCGAGTAATAACGTCAACGCATCAAGCTTGCCACGTAAGATCTCAGGGAGACGCTCGCCAATAACGCAAGTGACCTTGCCGGCACCGTTCATGTTTCTCGTCTGTTCCACAATTTCGGTGGACAAATCGACGACGGTGCCAGTGTCCTGACAGCTTTGCTGGGCCCAGCGGTAGAACTTTTGGTGGTGAGGCTCAAAGGAAGACAGCTCTTCTTCAGGAACAGAGCGGAGCATTTGTCGAAGCCAGTAATCAGCGACAGAGTCCACAAGGTGCATTCTCTCATTTCCTTTGCCATCACCAACCTCCGCTCGTGGGAGCTGTCGATAGGTGTCCTCCGAGAGGAAGTCAAAGCAAGGCTCCCAGTGAAGCTTGTAACAGATCTGGTCGGGGTTGTTGTCCTTGGAGCCCATTATATCATTCGAAATGGGAACCAGAGTAATCCCATCAATATCAACGAGCACGTGAGACGAGTCATTGAGAGTGGTAGCGATGATGCGATTGCCCACTGGCATGCTTGCAGACTCCGCTCTTGTCTCCTGGGCATAAAGTTGCAGATTGGCGCCAGCGCCGAGGTCGTGGTCCAAAGACAAGGAGACATGCTTGACATGCGATGGCACACGGGTCACTTTCGGTCCCGGCTGGCCGTAGCCTTCCATGACCCACATCATTTGGGAGCAAAGATCCAAGGTAACAGGGTGTACAAGGTGCTCGGTCTCATATTCATTGGGCATGCAGAATTTGGTGTCTGGAACGCAGATGGTTGCCATTGCTTGACGGCCTGTACCAACAGAAATATTCGAGAGATTCCGGAAGAGGGGACCGTAGTGAACACCGCCAGTGGCAATGTTCTCGTAAAGGACGTGGCTGTCCACGGGTGTAGTGCATGATACACGTATCTCTCCGGTGTTCTTGATGAGCTCCGAGGAAATTTCCACCTGCTGTCGAGATCCATTGACGGGATTCGCATCTTTAGCTTCGGATACCATCACGAAGCCATTACAGTGCTGATCCCAGCCACGACCCTCGGCCCAAGAGAAAACCTTAAACTCGTGCCAGCCGAGAATGGATTTCCCAGGGGCATCAGTGCGGACTGGCCGTAAGCTGAGCATGGTTTCTACCGTTGAATTGTCGGGGATGGGAAGAACCCGGCTGATAGAAATGTCTCGAAGCTCAATCTTTCCTGGGACCAGGTGGTGAATATGCGCCTGTTGGGACATGGCCTCCATTGCCATGGCCAGGAATCCAGTCATGGGATAAACATTGCCGTCTTGGACTCTGTGCTGGCGAATCCAGGGGTGGTCGTCTGCACGGATGATGTTCCTCCAGCGAGGCTCAAAGTCGATATTCTCCATTGTGCGCTTGCCGAGAATATCATTCCTTGGGAACTGTTGGTGGAACAGGTTATCGGCCAACCTCGAGCTATTCCAGTACCGCTCGGTGTGATTCCAGGGGTACTTGGGGAGGTTGGTCAATAGCGCAGGCTTTCTTGGGGTTGTGGCCAGATTGGGGAAATTGACAGCCTGGAAGTCGAGCTTCATGCCCTGGGTAAAGAGCGTAGCAGCCAGCTGCTGAATGGCTTCCACTGCATCCACCTTCCGCTTAAGCGTATGTGCAAATCGAAGGTTGCGGTTTGGTGCATAGATGGCGGCAATATCCTTGGTAGGGCCCTGGAGCGCGTGATGAGGACCGATTTCGATCAGAGTATCAATCTGGCCACCGGGTATTTCAGTTGTCAAGAGGCTGCTCACGCCTTTCACGAACTCAACACGAGACACCAAGTTGTCAACCCAATATGATGCATCCAGCGCGGCACCTGGGACCAATTTTCCACGAACGGTAGAGTGGAACGGAATCTCTGAAGGTCGAGGAGCAATCTTGCCGATCAATGACCGATACTGCGGCGCAACTTTCGCCATATGGTGAGAGTGATATGCGACATCGACATGCAGCTTGCGGGTGAAGATACCCTCCTTGTCCAATGCTGTTTGGAGGTCGTTAATGACGTCTCTGTCACCAGAAAGTGTGACGCTCGATTCGCTATTCACGCAAGCGATGACAACCCGCTGTCCTCGCATTGCGTCCAAGATTTGCTGGATTTCTCCGGCATTAGCGCCAACTGCCAACATGGCTCCCTGGACGGACTCATCCATGGACAGGAGGTTCGCAGCAACACCACGGCAATATGCCACACGAACACACTCTTCCAGCGACAGAATACCTGCAGCATATGCTGCAGCAATCTCTCCACTCGAGTGACCGACGACTGCCTTGGGGCGAATACCCCATGATGTCAATAGGTCCACCAGAGCGAGCTGGATAGCTGTACACGCCGGCTGGCTCATGTAGGCGGCGGAAAGAGAGCTTGCGTTGGGGTCGGCCAGGAGAAGTTCATCTTTGACAATCATTAGAAAAAATTGGTAACAACATCGCTGTAACGGGGGAAAACCTACCGATAATTGAAAATGTAGCACCAAGGGATTTCAAGCAGGAGTCCACAGATTTCATAGTGTTCTTGAAGACAGGATAGGTAGCCAACAGCTCCTTGCCCATACCGTGATACTGAGCTCCCTGTCCAGTGAAAACGAAGCCGATAGTGGGTTCGCGAGACGAGCGAACAGGCTCGGGGTTGTTAGAGATAAAATTTATCACATCGGTGTGGGAATGAGCCGATACAGCGATGCGCCATGGGAGAAAGCTGCGTCGCTGGCCGAGAGTGTAGGCCATATTCTCCATCAGGCTGTCAGTGAACACTGGAGGGTGAAGATCAAGGTATGCGCCTAGTTCTTTGGCCAGTTGAGAAGCAGCCTGCTTGTCATTTCCAGACACAACATATACCCGGCGGGTCAGAGGGTCTGTCTTCTCCAGCCCTTCGCCTTCGTATCTGGGACCACTTTCCATGATAGCGTGGGCATTGGTTCCACCGAACCCGAAATTGTTCACGCTGGCATATGTTTTACCCCGAGGCCAGGGCATCAACTTCTTAGGGACCTAATGGGTGTTATTTGGGTTCTTTTTCCTCACACAAAGCCATCTCACCTTCATATTCCACTTGTCCATGGGAATCTCCTCATTGGCCTTCTCAAAGTTGCAATTCGGCAGCACAAATCCGCGCTCCAGCATCAAAGCGGTCTTGATCACTGCCACAACACCACTTGAGCCTTCCAAATGGCCAATGTTGGATTTGACGGATCCGATGAGAAGTGGCTGTCGTGGTGTGCGCCCTTCTCCAAATACCGCCTGGAGCGCAGTAGCCTCGAGAGGGTCGCCAACTTTGGTACCTGTTCCATGGGCCTCCACGTACCCGACCTGCGCTGGATCAACCCGTGCTTCCTTGTAGACTTGCCGGATCAATGCTTCCTGTGCCGCACCATTCGGCATCGCAATACCTCTTGTGCGGCCGTCTTGGTTGACTCCGCTATTCACGATGACGGATCGAATGGCGTCGCCGGCGGCTTGGGCATCCTCCAAAGACTTCAATATAATACATCCTGCACCCTCACCGCGGCCAAAGCCAGTTCCTCTGTGGTCGAAAGCGTATGATTTTCCGGTATCTGCAAGGAGTCTAATACATCGTCAAGTCAGCAATTCTGCGCGACACCCAATAAGTGCTTAACCGGTTCCTTACCTGGAGCGTGTCATAGACACAAACGTCTCCGGGAGCAGATTGAGATGACAACCTCCTACAATCGCAATAGAGCACTCGCCATTCTTGATGCTCTGCGACGCAAGATGCAGCGCAGATAAACTCGAAGAGCACGCAGTGTCGACTGTGATGCTGGGTCCGTGCAGATCAAAGTAGTATGAAATACGATTCGACTGCAGAGCTATCGCCGTTCCAGTCGCAGCATACATCGGAACCGAGTCAATATCGCGCGTGTTGTTCAACTCGTAGTCGGGGAACGAGCCACCGGCAAACACGCCCACCGAGCTTCCAGCGATTTCATGATTCGGGATACCGGAATTCTCCAAAGCTTCATAAACAACCTCGAGCATCAGGCGCTGTTGAGGGTCCATGGATCGCGCTTCTTGGAGGGTGATGTTGAAAAATGGCGCATCGAAGAGACCGACATCCTCGTGTAGAAAGTGCGCGCCTCGGGGGTTCAGCGAGCCGGGTCGGTCCTGATAAGGGTGATAAAAGGCATCGGCGTTGAATCGACTCTTGGGGATCTCTGACCAGGCACTTCGACCTCTTGAACACAAGTCCCAGAACTCGTCGAGGGTGGACACCTGTCCTGGCAGACGGCAGGCCATGCCGATAATGGCCATTTTCTTCGGGAGATCACCCTGCACCTCCTCTTCCACCACCGGTTCACCATTGGGAACTGGCAATCCAGACCCATGAGGCGGTTGCAGACGCATCGTGCTGTAAATGTACCGCGTCTAGCTCACCAGAATCCGAAAGTGCCTCTATACTGATACCGATATCAGCATACGGCAGAATGACAAACGAGCGAATGAAGGGAAATGAACAAAGGAATGGCAGATTGAAATCTAGAGAAGTATGTTCACGAGCAGCCAGGAAAAGTTTTGACTTGGCAAGCAGAAGAGTAGTCTGAGATAACTCTTGTTATGAAGTATAAGCAGCCCTTGCATGACAACAGGATGTGTGACTGCCGATCTTTAGTCGATAGAAACCTTCCAGCAGGGGGAGCTTTGAGCACATCGGGTAATGATAGTTCCTTCGGAGGCCCATGCCTGCCTTCCTTGATGACGAAGCCAAATATAGTGGCCCCCTCCCACGGACACAGGTGCAGGAGGTGAATCGCTCCACCCATTAGCGTCCCCCCGGATTGCCTCTAGGGCTGCAGATCTGGATCGTAGGATCATATCAGACTGGCCAAACTGGTCGTTTCATTCTTTGGCTGTAGCGAGTTATTGTCCATGTTGTTTCTGGGGCCCTTGCTAACGTCAGGGTGCATTCCAACACAGGGGCAAAACTCCGGCCCTGGCAAGGGATTCCTGCTTGCCTGCTCTTAATAGTGTGTCTTGCACACGTAGTGTAAAGAGTCACACGGTGAGTTTTCGTCTTCTATTACTCGTGTTCTCGTCTTCATTGGTCGCATCTTGTCAGCTCCATCTGCCGACACTATGAGATTTCTTTGCTTGCCCGGAGGATTTGGCAGTGCCAAGGTATGTTGGAACCTCGATTCGCACGTGGCCCGAAGCCATCAATATTGACTATCTCCAGGCTCTGCAGACGCAGCTCGGTAAGCTGACGAAGCGACACGGAGTGTATGCAGGCTAACGGAAGCGTCCGTGGGTCTCAGGACCATTCTGCGATTCACTGCAATCGACTGGCGATGTCGGCTTTTTCTTCACTCAGGGACAGAACGAGGTCCATATCGCTCCTGAGCATGAAGGCTTCTTTGGTCCACCGCCCAACTATACCTTTGCTCTGGCCGATCAGCCCGAGTCAATCCGCTTCAACTTGGCCGACTTCCCCAAACGCGGCAGCCCCGAGGAAACGATGAACCGCGCTTTGGATTTAGCTGGTCGGCCAACATTTTCCAATATCCGAGAAGTAGTTGACCGGTTAATCGACATTCTGGACACGGAGGGAGATATCGAGGGTGTTATTGGGTACTCCGAGGGTGCCAAGATCGCGGCATCGCTTATCTGGGAGGAATCTCGAAGATGCAAAATGTCTGGCGCGACGCCCCGACTCAAGTGTGCAATTTTCATCTGCGGATGGCCACCCATTCATCCAGTCTCCGGTAGACACGTTGTGGCTGATGATATTGATGATGATGAGTTCATCACTATTCCCACTTTCCACGTTGTGGGCGCAGCGGATCCATTCCTTGATGCTGCGATGGCCTTGTACAACATGTGTGATCCGGACAGTGCAGAGCTGTTTGACCATGGAGGTGGTCATATTGTTCCTCGAGGGAAACAGACTGTCGACGACCTGACCGGTATGGTCCGGGACATGATTGTGTCCGTCTCAGCTTGAGCTTATACTTTTCTTCATACATGTTTGAATTTACTGTAGTAAAGGCCTGCATTCTGCGTCTTCTTGGCCATCTTCCATGGATTCTTGACCCTGTCCCTGCTGCCCTTGACTCTGTCCAAAGAGACTAGTCAATAAAGATACAACTAGTCCAAGATCCAGGCATCCACACCCCGGGAACTCTTGTTCCTGATCATCTAAACGGTCATACTGCGCCTCTTTCCACCTGCTTCGCGCCTGTTTGACAAGTCTGACAACCCAATATACCACCACAACCAAAGCGAACGTACCAAGTACAGCAACAACGGTACTCAAGAAGGTGGTGGTACTGACGTTACATCCAAAAGGCAGCGCCCTTAGCTCCCATCGTTCCTGAGCACCAAGTGGGCAGATCTGTGTAGACCGAAGAGGGGCTAATATAGGGAGACGAGCTGTATTGGGAACACAGGTGGATGACTAGATGAGGGTTAGTTTAACTGTGGGACAGGGAGAAATCTCGCAATTGTGTGACGATCTGCCATTCATTGGCAAATCCCGCAGGACGAAGTTGGGAGGGGAAGGATTGAAACACCATTGGAATGCAAGGGATCAAGCTCTGAAACAAGGCCAGGAACAATGCAATGTGCAGGGCAATAGGAAAAAGAAAACACAGAGAAAATGGGATATTAGCGAATGCAAGATCATGCAGATCGAATAGTATGAACGGAGCAACCTACAATCGCACACCAACTGCAGGCAATATCGCCCGACAGACAGTATGAGCATGACTGCCGACTCCAGCAGATGCGGAAGAGTGGGTCGTTTTCATCCAGCACACTCAGTAGATTATGGCTATGCTTCGCTGGAGGCTTGCTAAGAGTCATGTCGATGCTTGTTGCATGCAAGGTACGCTTGAGAGGCCGGGGATGTGTATCTTCGGATGATTAAATATCAACGCAGCTGCTCCTTGCAGAACGGAAACGGGTTCAAAAGTACGTAGAGGAAACACTTCTTTCATTAAATGCCAGGCTGGTGTATATAGAAGGGAACGGGGGACCATGAAATGAACTTGCCCAGGTGGACTAGAAATCACTAAGAAGGTCGGTCGCAGAAAAGACGCAGTCATCTTCACTTTTCGGTTTAAGTGGGAGAAAGAGGACAAATATCCGGGTATACAATGACCGACTACGTTCATCTGCTCGAGTCATCCGCATCTCGCTGGTTGTACAGGTATATTAAGCTATCAAAGGATGTTTGCATGACACCATAACGTGAAAACATGAGAAAATGCCGTAGGAAACCCAGTCCCAAGATCGCAGCCATAGTTCCAAAGTGCCATGAGACCTGGAACCTGATACCGCATCTTGTATATCTTGGTTCGGGAAATGGTAAACGGAGAGAAGCTTAAACGACGCGCTTGACCTAGATGTCACACCACAGATCAGTCTCCAATCCTATACCGCACTGCAATCCAAACTTACCTCGAAAAATCTCTTCAACCACCACACTTGGAAAATACCCTCGCCAATAACCACAGCCAGCTGGCAGATACTCCACCATTTGACCCGGCCATTGGTGCTCTCTGCTGTATTCCGGTGCACACGCTCTCGGACAACGATGTACCCCTGCTCATCCTTGACCTGTGCAAGGGCATCGGAAAGTTTACGAACTAGAATTTCCCAAATGACCAAATCAGCCCCGCAACCCTTTTATCTCCGGGCTCCCAAGCTTACCTTCAGCCTCCAGAGGATCCTGCGACATCTCGTTTTCGGGAACGTAGACAATGCCGTGGACGTTGAAAGAGACTTCCTTCGAGTTTGAGGTCCAGCCCTCGTTGCTGAAGCAGTAATTGTATTTGCCGTCGGCGAGTGCGGTGAACGAGTAGTCTTCGTTGGAGATGGCCTGCTTGTAGTACTGGCGGTTCCTCAGGGGATCCTCGACCTGGAAATTCACTATGTTAGCAAGTTCAATTCACCAGATCCCATTGACGCGATTGCGTGATGCCCATGCGCCTCCCGAGTCCATTCCTCGATCTCAATCGCCGGAGTCGGGGGAGGTGTAGAGGTGTGCGGCAGCGCAGTGTGCGGCGACGTACCCAGAAATCAATCTCGAGGTTTCCACTCCCTCCAAACTCCCGGTCACCAACTTGGAAGGTCACGGTCATCAGGTCATCCTTGTGCAGGGTCTCGTGGAAGCATTCACGGGAGTGAGCCTTGAGCTGGATGGTGTGTGCGGTCGCGGCGGACAACCACCCCAGAGCGGTGACGAGGAGGGTAGCAGCGGAGAAGCGCATTTTGGATCGATACCGGCTCCTGCTGTGGGTTCGTTCGAATTGGCAGGCAGAGGAGGGTGGTTGACGAGGGGAGTCGGGTTTGGTTGAAGCCAACGCGCAAGGTGTCAAGTGGAGGCGCTCGGACCACATGGGTAAACAGCGGATGTCATCACCTCGGAGAGACAACTAAACTGCATTGGAAGTAATTGGAATTGATCAAGTATATCCAGGTAGAGCTGGATTTTACGGGTAACCCAGATATCTAAGCATTGCAGGCTCTCACGCACCTAGGTACCTACAATTGTGAATCTCATGAAGTTCCAATCTTCCGAAATATATACCTCGCAAGTACCTACCAAGGCTGTCATGCTGATCAACAGCATGCTGCTACATGGAAGCCTTGGAAACACTATTACATTATCGAAAACATCTTTTAATCAAAATTGGATGTTTAAAGCACTTGGGCAGGTTACTACAGGTGGGCATATAATTTAGAGGATTGTGACTGAAGTGGCTTGAGCTGTGAACAGACATTGGAAAAAGAGTGTTTAGTATTAATATATAGGTGAAACGACAGGACATGAAGGTATAAGATGTGATCAATATACAAGGGTTTAAGAGTCAAAATGCCATAAAATTCAGCATAGGGCGGGGTGGTATCAAATCCGAAAGGACATCAAAAAAAATCACAGATCTGGGTGTGAATGTACTATGTATGGGTAAAAGAGCGGCAAGAAAGGTGTAGGTAACAGTTACAGGGTTGGGAGCGCTGTAAGCAGTAGCATGAAACACAAACACAGGCGAGGCCGTAATTTTTGCGATAAGACAGTCTAGGATAAATTGATTTCAGATCCAAAGAGATCACTCTTCGTCGACGGCAGAGATCTGAGGGCCGAATGGGCCTTCGTTGGGGTCTCTGGGCGACGTGGAGACGATTTCGTCCATGTTGCTTTCGATGTCGTCCGTGTCGTCCGCGACCAAGCTGTTCTCCTCGTAGTTTGTCGGCTCAGCGTCATGATCATAGCTCGAGCGGCGGAGGAGCGGGGGAGTCTTGGGGGGCGCGGCGATAGGGGCTTCCTGGCGGACAGAACCTCGCCGCGGAGTCGAGTTGAACCCTCTTAGGGGCCGGCTTTCAGAGTAGGAACGACCCAGAGCACTGGTCTGGGTTGCGTTCGGCCGAACATGAGAGGTCGGCGGAGTCAGGAGTCCCGACAAGAAAGTACCCGCGTTACTGGACTTGGAGGGCGTCTGCTCTGTGGAGCTTGCACCACCGTTGGAGTTTTCTCGGCTCTTGCGCCAGCTGCCCCAGGCTGCGGCTGCAGCTAGAGGAAGAGCGCGCGGAGAGGCGGCGATATCAGCGATAGACGGCAGCTGGAGGCTCTGGCCAGACGCAGCACGCTCGCGCTCCTGTTGTTGCATCTGCAGATTGGCCTTCAGACGGATAGCCGCATCACGGACAGCATGTTGGTTGAAGGAGGGCTGGGAGAGAGTCTTGATGATATCCTGCAGATCGTCGATGCGAACGCCGAGAAGCTCACGGAGCCAGGTGATCTCGGTGTCTCTCTCCTTGACCTTGTTTGGAGCCTCCTTATCCACGGATGAAAGCTCTTGCTCAAGCTCTTCAATGCGGGTCTCGCGCTGCTGAAGCTGATCTTGGAGGACGAAAATGGATTCACGCAGGGCTTGCGGAGAGATCTTCTCGGGCTCTTGAGAGCCCTTGCTGAAGGACATAGAGGGCGAGGTTGAGTGTGCGGGCACAGGAGCAGGCACTGCGAAAGCGCCACCCTTCTGGGCCGCCTCAGCAGCAGCACGGGCAGCAGATTGGGCAATCTCGAGTCTCTCCTCGAGGTGCTGCACACGCTCCTGCAAGTGCTTGGCCCTTTCATCAGCAAGAGCCATGCGGTCCTCCGTGTGTGCATCAGCACGCTGGCGATCTTCAGAAGAGTTGTGCAGGGCACGAGCGTGGCGCTCGCGAAGGTCGTTAAGTACCCGCTCGTGCGTCTTGCGCTGATCTTCAAGTGCAGTCTCTCGTGACTCCTTGGCAGCAGCAAGAGCAGTGATCTTGGATTCCTTAGCCTCGTCCAATAGCATCTCATAGCGCTCCCGGGAAGTATCAGCATCCATCTGCACGTTATCCAACTGGCCCTGGAGACGAATAACCTGAGCCTCCAGTTCGGCACGCACAATGTTGACCTGGACATTGGAAGCTTCCAAGTCGGCTTCCATGGAGGTACGGGTACGCTGGATCTCTATGCGGCTGCTCTCACGAGCCTCATTGAACTCCCGCTCGAAGCGAGCTGACTTAAGCTGCAGCTCATGGTTCTCAGCGCGCAGGTGGGCGATGACCTCTTCCAACCTAACGTTCTCCTTCTGGGATTGCTCATGAACGAACTTTATCTTGGCAGCCTCCCGTTCTTGCTTCGCGAGCTCACTGACTTCTTGCTCAAGTTGCTCGCGCAGCTTAACTTCGCGAGCGTGAGCGGCATGCAGCTCAGTGTGCTTGGCAGCCTGCTCCTCCTCCTTCCTGCGCCACGAGGCTTGTTCACGAGTGACATCCGATGTTAGAGTAATCATGTCCGATTGAAGACGGTCGAACTTCTCAGTTAGGTTCTGACGGGCCACCATGCTGTCCTCAATGCGAGTCCTTAGGTGATCAACAGTCTCATGCAGAGACCTGTTCTCGTCCTTGGTAGCTTCCAATTGGCGACGGAAGTGGTCGCTAGAAACACGGTACTCGTCCAGGGTACCCTCAAGAGCAATGTTCTTCGAGGACAATTCGGCAATGGTGACTTTGAGGGTCTCGCTCTCTTCGGCGAGGGACTGGCTACGGAACTGCATCTTCTCCAAGTGGGGAATCTTCTCTTCCTTGAACTGGAGAAGGCGAGCCTCAGCGTCTTCAGCGGCAGCACTGTGGCGAGCGGCGTCCTCTTCAGCAACCTTCAAAAGATGCTGAAGTTCGGCGATCGAGTCTTGAGCGTCCCGGCGAGACTTGTATTCTTGCTCGGCACGCTGGTCAGCCAGTCGCAACATACTCTTGAGTCCGTCAATCTGAAGCATCAAACTATCGGCACCGATTTCTTCGGCTTCTGTCAGACGAGGGACCTGCTGAGCCAATTGCCTCGCGAGAGTCTCTTCCAAGATTTCACGCATATCGCCAACAGGATCTTGAGCAAGCTTTTTGATAGTGAGAGCCTGCAATTCAGCAATGCTCTCCTTGAGCTGAGCCATCTCACCATGGCTGGAATGCTGTGTCGAGCGTTGAGGCAGATCATGTGTAATCAAAGCTTCCATGACGACACTCTTCAGCATCTCCAACTTACGGTCGCGCATTTGCTGAGGTGAGCGAGATCTAACAGATTTCCCCTCGTGCTCACCGTCGTCCTCATCATCGGCATCGCTGTCCATTTCGGCAGACGTGCCACGAAGCACCCTTCTGCTGGCAGCACCGGTGGCAATGGAAGCCACGGATGCCTGAATAACAGCCAAAGCACGCTCCATAGGAGCCAACTTGTCATCGATAGCGGACCCGACAATATCATGGACGCGTTGGTCGAAGAAGCTGTTTCGGTTAAGGAACTTCTCATCCTCGCTCGAAGGGATGAAGTCATCCCATTCGCTGACACGGTCATCTTCGGGCATGGATTGGTCGTGTTGGGGAACTGGAGTCTGGTTGCGGTGAATGGGAGACTGGAAGCGAGAGATAAGAGCCCCTTTCTGGGGAGAGATAAAGCCCTTCCTTGGGGAGGTGGCAGTACTGTGGATGTCAACATCAGAGCCGAGTTTCGGAATGTCGAGCTTGTAGGTCTTCTGACCACCGCCAGGGCTGGGGCTGGGGGCTTCGTGTCTGCCCTCTGCAGAGCCAAAGCGCTGCTCTTTGGTAGGTCCACCCATAGAGTCCGAGACATGCTGAGTCGGAAGAGGAGTATACTGTCTCTGGACGCCAATCTCAGAGTCATAATTGAGTTGATCCATAACAGCATTGAGCTCGTCATCATCTGGGGATTCATTCCCAGACTCAAGGTCCGATCCTCTGTTCTGTTGAGGTGCAGCTGGCTGCGGCTTGGGTGGGCTATCAGTAGCAAAGCGAGAGGCCATGAGACCGCCTGATTTCTTTTCACCGGGCTTCTGCTCGACTGGCTTCTCTCCTGCCGGCTCAATATTAACTGGCTCGGGTTCAGGCTGCTTCTTTTCAGCAAAACTGGATGTCTGCACGCTAGTTGGGAAGAATTCAGGAACGGCAGGCTTGAACTCGAACGGCGGCGCAGTGGGCGAGAGTATGGTGCTCTTCAGGGAGCTCTTAGATCCTTGGGCAGCATGCTTCAAGCCATCTTGAGGAGCAACATCCTTAGTGGGCTCCTCGGTCTCGGGTTTCTGGGCAGGCTCCTCATTAACCTCACGGCTTTGTTCAGCCGGGACAGGCGATCCGGCGTTGGACCGATTCCTGTAATCAAACAGAGTCCAAGTATCAGCTTCGCTCATAGGAGTGCCCTGGCGCTCCGCAGCCTTCCCATCTTCAGGCAGGGCATTCTCCTTGCCCTCAGCGACGGTTTGAATATTGCTGGACGCCTGGGCATTTCCAGCCTCTCCAAGGGGGTGGGTTGAGATGCTGTACCGAGCCTCACCCTCAGCGTGGCCAACGCCACGACGAGCACGTTTGTGACGATCCGTGGGAACAGGTCGACCATTGGCGTCATCATGGACCGTTTCCTTGGCTTCCTCTTTTGTGGTGTCAACATCATCTGGCCGTACAATGGGAATTGCCTTGTTTTGCTTGACAGGCTTGGATATTTCGGCAATATCGATGTCACCAAAGATCTTGGTCCTATTGGCAGACGGCTGTTCAGAGCTGGCATTCGACTTGAGACTGGCAGATGGATTAAAGACGGGGGCATCGACGTTAAAGGATGGCGACGAGAACTTGAAGCTACCGGTGCTCTGCTTGGGAGTCTTGTTAATCGGGCCATTCATGCTTGCGGAGGGGTTAAAGGCTGGGGCGGCAGGCGCGAAGCCAAATCCTTGCTGGTTCATTCCACCAAACTGGAACGCGTTTCCGCCAAGCTGTGCAGCCTGAGATCCGAAAGAAGTAGCCGGGTCAAACTCCTTCGCCTGTACATTGAGAGAGGAAACAGAAAGCTTGGACTGGTGGCCATGGTAGGAGCCGGAACTTGTCTTTGACTCGTGCCACTGGCCTTGATTTGGCATGGCGCCTCGAGTATGCGGTGTTCCAGCGAGGCTAGGATTTGTGTCAAGGTCGGACACTTCATGCATGTTGTGCTGTCCGGATTGCTCGTCATGCACGTTCTGCTGTCCAAATTGACCGCCATAGAATTGGTGCGGGTGCGGATGTTGGGAGAACGATGGTCGAGGAGCTGCATTCTGAGGCATCGGATGTTCATTCTGATAAATAGCCCACTGGGCCTCAAGCATATCGGGGTCCATTCTGTGGTGGGCATGATCATGATCATTCTCCTCCAAGTCGGGATATCTCATCTGTTCCAGACCTCTCTGCAAAGTCTCGCTTAGATTATGGCCGTGACCACGAGGAGTGGGGTGAGCGATCTCAACATCTGCGTGGAAATGACCAGGATCATTGACAGGCGTGCGAGGAGGTGGGAAGGGAGGCCCGTCATGACCAGCATGCCCAAAGCCGTCATTCAATCCAGCCTTATCATAATTGGCGTAACCCTGCTCATGCATCGGGGATACGGGAGACAGCATCGAATTGAAGTTGTGAAGTGCCCCAGGGCCAATTGACCCACTTGCCTGGCGAAGGTTGATCAGACTCTGTGGGGTCATGGAGCCCTGTGCAGGAGGTGTGGGCTGGAATTGGAACGGATATCCATTCATCAAGTTCTGCTCAATGCCCATGAACGGGGTCTGGACACCAAATTGTGAACCAGGGGATGCCAGAGATCCAATGCCACCATTTACAGTACCCGTTGACTGACCAAAATGCGGCGAAAATGTATGCAATGGGGCGAGTGGATTGCTTCCTGCAGACGCAGTGTGAATCGGTGGAGATGCCACTAGACCGGGGAATGGCGTCTGCGATGGGTTGATTGATGCCGGGGAAGGTGAAGGCTGAGGGTCGTCATCGCCAAAAGACACACCTAGAGCTCGCAGCTTCTCCTCTTGCAAGTGGGCCACATAGGCGTCCCATACGGCTCTATCCGGGAAGGAAACGTGAAGCTTTTGGCCCTTGCTTTCTTCGTAGACCTCGTACGGATCAGGGTACAAGGGTCTGCTTAATCCACCCAGCTCAGTGGGCCCGGACAAACCATCTGATTCACTGATGGTAAATCCGCGAATATCGTAGCCTTCATTCTCCCAGTTCTTCATCCGTGCCTCAACATCTTCACGGCTCAAAAGACGGTAACCGGATTCCTCCGTTCCTCGCTTGTCATCCATGGGCAATTCAATAATACACGCTTTCCCACGCCAATTCATCTTCTTTCTCCGTCTTGGGGTCTGAGTAGCCGCCCCCTTGAGATCAGAGGCCTGCCTCTGAAGTATATCGTGCTTTTGTGTATCCTCCATATTCGCATTTTCGTCCTCTGTAGTTGACGGCGGGGGCGGCAGAGGTTTTTCGACCGGAGAAGTCCCCTCGGCGGGAGGCTGTGACTCTCTGCTGCTCGACATGATGTTCTTGGATGATTCCTTGTCGTACGCAAAACCCCAAAAATCCTCCTGGCGCAGAGTATCCGTGCGCTTATGTTTTCCTTTTGTGCGGGCAGCGGCTCTTAGACCTACAAAGTCCGAGAGCGTCGGTGTTCTACGAAGGTCGCTGTCGCGGATATCGTCCTCCAGACCAAGCCAGTCGTCAGACAAGTCGTCGGCGAGCTGGTTCTGGGCGGTGAAAAATGACGGTGCCTCGCTTCCAGAGTCGTCGCTCAACCAGTTGCTGCGCTCGCTGCGTGGTTGACCGGTCAGGTACTGGTCGATCCAATCTTGGGTGAAGTCCCGGATCGACCTGTTCTCTTGATCGCCAACAAGATTCTCCTTTATTGTAACGCTCGAACGTCGGAACTCGGCGCCGTTGGCTAGACTTGCAGGTGAGCTTTCACCCGATTCACGATTCGCGCCGGCGAATTGGCTTAGAGTCAAAGATAATCGACGGGTGCTGGGCGCCGCATACGGGGACCCCCAGGCAGTGGTGTAATAGATACTGCTCTCTGCCCTCTTATCGTCCGCTGACGAAATCAGGGATTCTCCGGTTCGGTGGGCCGAGAGGAATGGCAGCGGTGGGGGCTCGAGGGTGATACTCCGCGGGGAATTTTGCTGGGACTGAGAACCAGCGTCCGACGGACTCGAGTCTCCTGACGGCGCGGAGGACAAGAGCACGGATGGGGCCAGGCACGATTCGTCGCGTAGAATATGCGGGTCTTTCGCGTGAAACGGTGGAGGAGATGCCGAGCTGGCGGAAGAGACGGAGGGATCTAGATCTACGAATCCATCCGACCCGAGATGTCAGCCATGAAAGGAATTTCCGGGGTTTCTTCTTTTCGTGGAGGGGTATCAGATCGAAGGGGGGAAAGGAATGCGCGTGGGAGATGCGGAGAGTTTGAAAGTAGATCAAAATGAGCAACTCAATTCCACAACTTGAAAGCCCGATAATCGGTGTTAAAAAAGGACAAGGGCAAATTCAATCAAGCTCACCTTCCGTGTCGACTCCTGCAGCAAGCACTTGCTTGCCGCTCCGCTTATTGTCCAGAATGTTGACGCATGGAAATCCAACCGGAATTGCAGACGATCAGACAACCTGCAATCAGGGGAAGAGCGTACAGGCTGTCTCTCTTCTTTTGAGTCGAATCACTCGAATTCCTCCACCAAGGACCAAAAGTGAAAAAAAAAGAGATATCACAGAGACAGAGACACCAGAAGCATCACGTATACGCAAGGACACGGGGAGAGCGGAAAGGGGAGAAAAAGTGCAGGTTATGTCACGTCACAGAGTTGTGTACTGGGTACCTTCTCGAATATGAGTGGTGCTAGCCAGACTAGTGTACAGGTACACCCTATGAACTAAGTCCAATTTCCCAACTTTCTTCCCGAGGCCGTTAGTGTCCCGAGATGCCCACATGTAGCTAGTGGTAGGCTTTTGATGGTCTCTGAGCATTGCAGGTGGCTTCTGTTCCAGTGGATGCATCTCTTTTGTTCTCTATGGAGTACCTAGTTACTGCATACTGCATACTCTCCTTGCTCAGTCTCAGCTGTGGATATGCATACAATTCTTCACTTTTCTATAAGCTAAAAATGTAAATAAGCTCGCGTGGTTCGTGTAAGTCGAGAGTTTGGTTGGATTCAGGGGTAGATGAACCGTGGTTGAGCTCGTATTTACCGTGACCGTCACGATGACATAATCCTATGTCGACGGGGCTCTCTTTCGATTCGAAGATCAATTTCAAGGTTCCCGAAGTCTTCGACACGTCAATGGCATTGTCTGTATATTGACCAGTCACATTACTCCGTCGACCAGGACTACCCTACTTAGGTATGTTGCACCCAGGTCCGCGGCCGGCGCTATACATCCGAGGTTGCTGTACAACCACTGCACAAACAAATCCGTATTTCCATTAGATTTCAGATCGGTGACCCAATACTCGGCTATGCGCGATCCCTGGAATCCAACCTAGTTAAACAAAATACAATCGAAATAGATCTACCAGTTCCCACTGGTCAAGGTCTTATTTTGGGCAGGAAGTGTCGAACTTGGACTTGCGGCCGGCGGTGTACAGACCCCAGTGCTTCTCGTCCATGGCCTGGCCGTTGTCACCAACGCTGCTGGGCTTCCACGACTCGTCGTAGGCCTCGAAGTAGAACAGGTCGACGCCCCATGCAAGCATGCCGCACACGCCGGTCTTCCAGTACTTCTCCGCATTCTGGGTGCCGGCCTGGGCAGCCTCGTAGTTAGAGCCGCCGTCTGGAATGCTGTTAGTATATAATCTTTCAATCGCAGACTAGGAAATGAGGACTCACCAGTAGGCCAGCCAGTCTCGCCGTTGATAATCCTGATCTTGTCCGCGTTGGAGCCGGCAATCTTCTGGATGTGAGACATGGCACCTGACATGTCGTCGAAGTAGGTCTTGTAGGCCTGGTCGACAGCAGTGCCCTGCCAGTAGGCGAAGGCGTTGGCCAGAACGTAGGTGACCATGGGGTTGGCATCGGTGTCGGTGGTGAACAGATCATCGGCAGTGCCGTCGGCGAACTTGTTCCAGCTGTCGGCGGTACCGACGGTGATGCTGGGGAATTGCTTCTGGACAGCGCTGATGTAGTTGTGGAGTTGAGGACCGGTCAAGTCACCGCGGTAGAGGGTCTCGGAACCGACGGTGATGGCCTCGATGACGTCCTCGTTACCGGGGACGGTACTCTTCAGAGCCGCGAAATCCTTGGTGAATGAGGGGTCGTTGGTGCTCATATCGCTCTTGTCCTGGGAGCCGACCCTAGTAGAGAAATAGCGGGTTAGCTGAGCTCGGGGATCTGTAATTTCCTTCGCAATTGACTGGCTGCTTACCAGATACCAAGGACGACCTTGAAGCCCTTGTTCTTGGCAGCAGGCAGGATGTTCTGGGGGGTGTCGCATTCGGTTCCGGAGTAGGTACGGACGAGGGTGGAAAGGTCCTTGAGGTTCTCGAAGTCGGCCTCATAGTCACTAGTGGACTTGCAAGTGCCATCGGCCTTCTTGTCACCCAGGGAGAAACCCAGAGTGCCACGAGCCGAGACCACAGCCGGCGCAGCGGCCAGAATGAAAGGCAGGAGGCCAGAAACACGCATGGTGAATGGTGTCGGAGAAAGGACCCAGAGAAAAGAATGTCAAGAAGAGAAAGAGAATAAAACAAAAAGATACAATGAGTGATAATCGGGAAGGAATGGAAGCTTTATAAAAGGAGAGTAAAACGTCAGTGGAGAAGACAAGAACACCGCGATGGACCAAGGGACTAAGGCTCGACTCCTGGACCTTTTCCCGAAAGAGCCAAAACCAAAATTGGAAACAGGCATTACGAAACAGCCAATAGCATCCAATCATGTCGGTCATGTCGGGTCTGGGGGTCACTGATCAAGGGGCAACCAATAGTGTTCCTGCCCCTATTCTCAGACCCCGTGGATGAAACATAACTGCTGCCTTCCAGAACATTATCTCACATACCTCTCTGTATGTTTCTACATCCCTCCATCGAGGATCCTTTTGACAGGAAAGCATTTCCTTCACCCGTCTCCATATTCTACACTCTTTCAACCGCCAAACACAGTACCACGACGCCTGGCCACGCCCGACAAAGTCGTGATGTCACTCGTTCCCATTGTCGAATGATCAGAACTGTCGAACCCTGGAATATAGTAGGATGTGGAATAAACCGGGGGTCGATCACAATGGTACCACTCTCCCGACCATCCCGCCACGGTATGATCGAAGTATTGAGCCACAATAGGTAACTCCTCAAGTGGCCGTTTTGTGGTTCGCTCGAGTCTGGCCAGCCCTGGCCTGCAATTGCACTCAATGGCGCCCTCTGGCTTCTGCAGTGATCGGTTCGTTCCATATTGCCTCACACTCTATCCATCCGACTCGGAGCGGCCGAAGCATCCGGACCGCGCGTCGGTTGATCGCATTGTAGTTTGTAGAAGTGTCGTAACCTTCGACAAAGGATCATAGTTCTTTTGGTGGCGACATGGAATGAACAGCAGTACATATGAGCTTGTGGATGGGTAGATCACAGATTAATCCAGCTTAGGATGATTCTCTTTCTGTGCGTTTCCCTAGAAGCTGTCATATTGTCGATCAGGAAGCCAAGAGATTATATCGTATCTAACAGTACAGCTCCAGCCTTGATCCTCAAAAGACCCTATTTCACATTTGCATCATTATCTCGAGTTCCTTTTCACGAAATCCGAATAGCCTTACCCAAAACTAAGTCTCAATCGTACCAGTCTCATAGTTATTCTTCCCGATGCCGAGAGACTCGAGGCTCACAGAAGGACTGCATTGGATCCGAGCCGGAATCTTCCGAATTTGGATTCGGTCGGCTAGGCATCTTGCCTAAGAGAGTCGAGAACATTAGTGACGAGTATGGCGAAGTTCTGGACTTTCTGAGTAAGCCATGTTGAACCGCGGTGCGGGCGAGTGGAGAGTTGGATCTGTGCTTGAAGGTTTCTTTAGAGTGCATTTTCGAGGAAGGCGGAGAGCGTTAATGCTTGGAAATATATTGGGAATCTCCAATATAGACTGAGATACAGGAAGGAAGTCTTGGATCTTTGCTGTATTTGCATGTGGTTCTTTGATGTAGGGGCTGTGACAAGATGACTCGAATGCTAGTCTCGAACAGTATTTGTCGCTCATCTGACCTGATCAAGAGCCTCTTCTTCTTACATCTCGATCTCGATAAGTGATTCCAACGATCTGACCGTATTCTGACAGATCCAATTCTCAAAACTTGCTATTACGATGGAGGCCATGGCGACTAATAAAATCCTATTCATATGAAAATATTCCAACCATGAAAAATTCATCGCCCAAGACTCCTTTGAATCCCATATCCCAATGCTTGCAAGCTTATTATCCGGCCAGCGCACTCTGTTGTACATAATACGAAAACGCCAACCCGAAAAAACACCAGCAATGTTGGCCATAGCCTGACGTGTAAGTTCTGAGCCCCCTCACACAAGGACATTTCTATTCCGCATGTAAGTTTCCTGTAGCAACTTCAACTGAGTTACAGGCATAGTATTTCGCTGAAGAGCCGCAGGCAGCTCGACAATAGCCTTCCGCAAGATGACCAAACCAAAATGGCCGAAGAATGTTAGGACTCGCTCCTCAGATGATTTAAGCATAGACTGCAGTAGGGTAACTTGTGTATCTTGGATTTCGGCGGGAGGAATGGAGAGAATTTTCTGGATTGAGTTCCAAAAGATGGTGTTGGGGAAAGGATTGCGGCGCTGCGCTTTGCCAAAGTTGCGCAAGGTGAATGCTGAGAACCCTGCGCCCAGAGCGGTCATACGGTCCAGATGAGCTTGCTCGCTGATGAAGGGGCCGCCGGCTTCCTCGCGCCACCAACCCAGTGCCTTTCGACCTCCTTCAGTCTTTTCGCTACCGGTGAATCCCCACAGGGCTGGACAAACTACCCGGTATTTGGCCCACAGAATGTCCGACATGTGAATTCCCTTGTACATGAATGCATCCAAGGAGAAGATCTGTGCGGCGACGATACCAATGGGTTCGGCGTGGGCGGGATTGATGGATGCCTCAGTGATCAGAGCTGAGATTAGACACTTGGTGAAGATATTGAGTCCGTAGATCAGCATGACAGGCACCTTATTCTCCTCACCAGCGATTTCAGGAGGAGGGAAAGCGATGAACTGGCGGATATCCACTGTTGGCTCGGGGATGGCAGAAGCTTTTTGAAGCTCGGCTTTAATGTCTTGGATCTGTTTGCGCTCACGTCAATAATCACTCGAGGTTTGGGTCGAAGGGAGACAAGAAAGACAAACCTGCTTTTTGTTGGTTCCCTTGCCATCTCGCAGTTGACCAACACACTTCTTGATTGCACGGCGCATGTCACCCATTGCTTTCTTAACAACGAGATTTTCCTTGCCAACATTGCGCAAATTTTGCCGCATTTCTTTGAGTGTTTTGTGAAGTGCCACATAGCGCTCCTGCACACTGATCTCTTGGGCTGTGAGGCGACCAGCACCAAGCCTCTGCTGTTGTTGGGTTTGAACCTGTTGCTCTGCCGCTTGCTGGGCTCTTTTGGCCTCTTCGTCTTTCTTCCGGTTCTCAGCCTCAACTCGTTCCTTTTCTTCGCGGTCCTTGCGTGCTGTTTCTTCCTCCGCAGCCCGCCGTGCCCGCTCAGCATCTTCTTCAGCCTTCTTCCTAGCTTCCTCCTTGGCCTTGCACTCGGCTTCGAGCCGTGCGGCTTCTTCCCGTTCCCGTCGAAGCTTCTCAGCCTTCTCCCGTTCAATGCGTTCTTGTTCCTTCCGAACCTCTTCTTCCTTGCGGCGGCGCTCTTCTTCCTCTGCGCGAACATGTTCTTGCAGCGTGGCCTCGGCCTCCTCGCGGACTCGGTCATGGAAAGCGGCGGCATCATCGAGGGCAGCGGTGTGCACAGCTTCAAGCTCACGATCGATCCGGTCGAGGTTCTCGTAATAGGTCTTGCGCTCATAGGCATGAACCTTTTTCAGCTCGGTGTTGAAGAGCTTCACTTGCTCGAGTTCCCGGGTAAGCTCAAGCATGAGCTGTTTGGATGGGCTGTCCAACGGTGGGACATGGATCCTGTGTCGAGTCATGTTGGTCGTGATAGAGCTGCCAGATGCAACAAGGAATGAAGTTGGGGCAGTGCGGGAGTCCCGCGGCGCCAGTGATTGTAGAGAGAAGGGTCGAAGGCGAGGGAAACAAAGGACGAAAGAGGGAACGTCGGCTGAGGGTGAAACAGAAAGGAAAGATGACTGGGTCACGGCAAGTGAGCGCAAGGCATGGTCTCACCCACGTTCGGGGCTAAATGAGAGCAATTAGGCGGTTCAGGCCCAGCAACGTCTTCAGGTAGGGCCGAATTGACAGGAGAATTCGTGGTAGTTGTAGAGGATGGAGTCAAGCACCAACCCCTCGATCACCAGCAAATCCTAAAAGTGAGCGAATTGTGAAGCGAGAATCGGTGAGGAAGAATTCCAGGAAGGTGGTCTTGGAGGTATTCTAAAGCGCGATCGAGATCAGCTCAGCAGGGTGCTTTTCCTAGGTACGAATGGCTAGAGCGCGAGGGGATTTGACTTGTAAACTGTACGGTAGAACCAGCGCGCTTCCGACTATCGCAGCAACATACCTAGGTGTCTTTTTCTTTTCTTGTCTTTGGTATCCTACACCTCGAGACCATCCCAAGACGATGTTTATCGCGCCGAATTCGAAAATAAATTACGGGCTGAGTCAGCGGCCGAAATCTGGTTCACTTTGCATCATCGTGAGCATCATCCACTTTATGCTCCAAGCTGGCCGGCTTCCTATTGACAGCCTATTACATGGATGACAGAAGATATGGATATGACTAGCTATTGAAACGGCACAAGCTGCGTGCGAAACAGGCCATTGGTACCCTGCTATGGGCTTTCTAGCCCAGTCGCCGTTAGCGCAAGAGTCTGTTGCTCCAGTTTGATGGCCCTAAAGCCGCCAACTCATTACCCAACGTATAGTTGTAACTGAGAGGATCGACCCTTTCCAATCATACATAGGGGAGTGACCTTCCCCACCGACTGGGCAGCTTATGCTATCTCGATGCTATCCGACAAAGACGCATGGACGTGTGGAAAGAGAGATAAGACCAAGAGTGACAAGGGACGATGGAGATGGGGATGGAGATCATCCATAGCCATCCGCTCTTGGATGTGTTTGCGTTGTGTTCGAACCGTGTATTTACAACGAGTCATAATGTGGAATAATGATCCATACGCTGTATTATCGTGACGATACGACCCTCTTTTTGGTCTCCCCACACCCGCCTTTGTATGGAGCCATCATCACTTCACTTCTCCTTTCCCCCCTCCTCCTTCTTCTTCTCCTTCATCTCTCATACTCTCTCTTCCCCCATCATTCCTTCACTAAAGTCGGTGCTTGCATCGTCAGTTCTATCCCTCTTCACCCGGTTGTCATTCTCTTCGGGGACGTGCAACTGAATCCCGTTTCCTTGGGAGTTCCTGGAGAGAAAGCTCCTACCCTTCCCCTTCCCCCAAAAGCTTTGCTTCCGTCGGTTTCGAGTAACCGACTCTCGCCGGCTCTCAATCGAGGATTGCATCCCAGATATATCTTCCAGATTTGGCTTCCAGCTACAGAGTACCTCTCAAGTGTCGCGGACTTTTTTCCAGTCGACTCGGTCCTTTCAACTCCCAATCTCGAATCGAGCGAGCGTCGTCCGTTTCAGTCGATCTTTGGGTTCGTCGATTCAAGGTGCATTGATTGGTACAATTGATTTGAGTGTCCGTCTCCCTCGGTTCTACGGGTTGACCGCTTCGTTGGCCTTCTAGCGATTTTCATCCCACGTTGGACAGCACAGACGTCATTTTGGAATGCTAGGGCTCCGAGGTTGTCATTAGTCTCTCTTGCAGGTAAGGGCATCTTTGCGCTACGACACGTTTCCCCGTTCCTTTCGGATAGTCGGTCCGCTTTTTCTGATTGCGTGTGTTGGTGCTGCTCGAGCTCACTTCCCCGAGACCCTTGTTCTCCGCCCGCAATGCAGACTGTCCGACTCGTCGCAGCTTCCACGTTTCGTGTCCCTCCTTCCCAAACTCACTCCTTCACTTTTACTTTCCCACTTTGATCTCTCCTCTTGACTCTTACTTGTTTTCTTCTCCGTCCATCCTCTTTCACCCATAACTGATCCATTCTTTCTCCTTTCCGTATAGTTCACACCGTCTATTATTGCGTTGAAACTATCGTCCGCATATAAAGCACACTCCGCAGTCGGTTTGTGATCCGAATCTCTCGGTTCAATTGCCTTTGGAGGCAACACCAGTCTCTCCTGTCACCGGATCCTTTCCGCCTTTCCCAATATTACACTCCACAGTGATAGCCGTCTTCCTTCATCTAGGACTATGGATCAACAGGGCCACTCCGGCCCGCCAGGCCCCGGGGGCCGCAAGCTCCATATTGCTCATCGGAGAAGTCCCTCTGAGCTGACCCCGTTGATGAGTATGATACCCCTTTGTCGTGGGTAAGGCCGTGATGACGATGACTGACTCGGGTATAGTGGAACAACTGGCCATTCAGCAGCAGATCGAGCTGCTCCAGCAGCAACAACAGCAGATTGCTGCTACGCATCAACAGTACGTTAACATGGGCCTACTCCAGCCTCAGCAGCTGGGTCAGGTCAACGCCTTTTCTCCCGGCGGCAACATGGGTGGTGTTTCTCCTCAGGTCAACACCGCTTTCCAATTCCCCCAGCAGCAACCGCAGCAGCTCGGGGCTTCGATGCATGCGCCACCCAGCCACTCGCACCGTCGCAATCAGTCCGCTCTGCCTAATCTCGCGATGGGCCCGCCTCCTGCTCCATCCTCGGGTGCCTCCGGTTACGCCGATCAACTCCAGCAAGGCCCCAGCCACAGAAACGAGAATAACAATCACGGCCGCGGTCGTGGAGGCCCGCCCGGTGGTGGTCACCAACGACGCCACTCTCTGGCTCTCCCAGAAGCGAAGAAGGCCGCCGAGCTTGCTCAGCAGAAGAGAACCGCTTCGGGCTTCCAGTTCCCAGCCCCTGCTCCTGGTGCCAGCGGTTCGGAGAGCCAATCGGATGACAAGCCCGCATCTAGCACTTCTCCTGCGCCGCAGGGCCTCGGCATGCAGCGCGCTGGCAACATGCGGGCCGGTGGTCATGGTCGAAGCCAGTCCATGGCTATCGGCGGCAACCGCGGCTCCCTCTCTGGTCGCGGTGCAGGCGGATTCCAGTTCCCAGCCGCTCCCAGCGACGGTGGATCAACCGACAACCAACGCCGAGGCAGCCAGCCCGGCCACGCTCGCTCCGGGTCCCGAAACTTTGACGGTAATTGGCGCCAGCCCAACAATCACAACCAGGGACAAGACCAGCAGAAGAACTTCGGCCAGCAGCAGCAACAACAGCAGCAGCAACAGGGTGGCTTCCAGCCCGGGCACCGCGCACGACCGTCCATGAATCAGTCCACGGGCTCCATTGGCCAGTTCCAGTACCCTGGTCAACTAATCCAGCTGCCCCAGGGACAGGTCATGATGGCTCCTCCTCAAATTTTTGGAGGCCAGCAGTTGAACCCGCTCCAGCTAGCACAGCTCCAGGCCCTGCAACAACAGAATGGTCAGGGTATGGGCGGTCTCCAGGTCAGCCAGCACGCTCCGCCGCAGCTGTCTGTTCAGCAGCAGCAGCAGCAGCGTAAAACCCTTTTCACTCCTTACCTGCCCCAGGCCAATCTCCCGGCGCTCATTAGCAACGGCCAATTGGTTGCCGGTGTCCTGCGTGTGAACAAGAAGAACCGATCTGACGCCTATGTGACCACCCCTGATCTGGATGCCGACATTTTCATTTGTGGCAGTAAAGACCGTAACCGCGCCCTTGAGGGTGACTACGTTGCGATCGAGCTCCTCGATGTAGATGAGGTATGGTCTCAGAAGAAAGAAAAGGAGGAAAAGAAGAAGCGCAAGGATATCACCGATGCACGCTCAAGCAGCAATGCCGGAAATGACAAATTGGGCCGCTCCGACTCCAATGGCGATAGGCAAGAAGTTGGTCCGGATGGAAGCATCCGTCGCCGCGGCAGTTTGCGCCAGCGTCCTACGCAGAAAAAGAATGACGATGTCGAGGTTGAAGGACAGTCTCTTCTGCTCGTTGAGGAGGATGAGATCAGCGACGAGCAGAAGCCCTTGTACGCTGGACATGTTGTTGCGGTTGTTGAACGCATTGCAGGTCAGATGTTCTCCGGTACCCTTGGCCTTCTTCGTCCCAGCAGCCAGGCAACCAAGGAAAAGCAAGAGGCCGAGCGGCAAGCCAGAGATGGTGCTCATGGCCGTAACCAGGATCGTCATCAGGAGAAGCCCAAGATTGTCTGGTTCAAACCCACCGACAAGCGTGTGCCTTTGATTGCCATTCCAACTGAGCAGGCTCCGCGTGACTTTGTAGATAAACACCAGGACTACGCCAACCGCATATTCGTCGCATCCATCAAGCGTTGGCCGATCACCTCTTTGCACCCCTTTGGTACTCTCGTTGAGCAGCTTGGAGAGATGGGCGACCTGCGGGTCGAGACGGATGCTCTCCTCCGTGACAACAACTTTGGATCTGACGAGTTCTCTGATGCCGTTCTGAAGAGTATCGGGTGGGAGGATTGGTCAGTTTCCAATGACGCTGAGGCTCTGGCCATTCGCCGTGACTTCCGTGAAGAGACTACCTTTACCATTGACCCGCAAGACACCAAGGCGCTTGAAGATGCTTTCCATGTCAAGAAGCTCGACGGCGGGAAGGTCGAGATTGGTATTCACGTCGCTGACATTGCTCACTTCGTCAAGGGTAACTCTCTTGTCGACCGTGAGGCAAAGAAGCGCGGCACTGCCGTGTATCTGGTTGACCGCGTCATGAACATGCTTCCCTCTCGTGTTTCCAACGAGCTCTGCTCTCTTCTCCCTGGTGAAGATCGCCTGACTGTCAGCGTTGTCTTCAAGGCCAGCCTTGAGACTGGCGCGGTCGATGACGATGTCTGGATTGGCAAGGGTGTCGTCAAGAGCGCAGGCCGCCTCAGCTACGAGGAGGTCAACTCAGTGATTACTGGCAAGTCGACCTCGACTGGCGCCGGTATCTCCCATGACAACATTCAGTTATTGAGCGTGAGTCTCTCCCCGTTCGATCATCCAGCTTTCCTACTAACTCCGATATAGACCGTCGCGAATAAGTTCCGGGATGCTCGGTTCGGCAACCGTGCTGCTAACGTCCCTAGCTTGCGTCTTCTCCAGCAGCTCGATGATGAGAATGTGCCCGTTGAGTACAATATCTTCGATTCTACTCCGGCCCATGAACTTGTCGAAGAGCTGAGCCGCCAGGCCAACTTCTTCGTGGCTCGCAAGCTGGCCAGCGCTATGCCTGAGAAGGCATTCCTTCGCCGCCAGGATCCTCCCAACTCTCGCCGTCTTACTCTGTTTGTGGAGAGAATGAACCGTCTTGGCTTCGGTCTTGATGCATCCAGCAGTGGAACTTTGCAAAGCTCTCTGTGCAAGGTGGAAGACGTCGATCTTCGCAAGGTAAGTCGCATGGACTGGGCTCAAAATATTACTTTTACTAACATTCATGCTCTAGGGTATGGAAACTCTACTTGCGAAGGCCATGCAGCGGGCCAAGTACTTCGTTGGTTCTGGCTCTCCCGACGAGCAGCGCCAGCACTACATCCTCAATTTGCCGGTGTATACTCACTTCACCAACCCGTCTCGCCGCTACGCCGATATCGTCGTGCACCGCCAGCTCGAGGCAGTCCTGTCAGAGGGCGCTATCGAGTTCACCGAGGACATTGAGTCCTTGAACAAGACTGCGGACCTTTGCAACAACAAGAAGGACTCCGCTCTCAACGCACAGGAACAGAGTGTCCACATCGAGGCCTGCCGCAACATGGATCGCAAGGTCCATGAGATTGGCGGCGACCTCATCAGCGAGGGTGTCGTCCTCTGCGTTTACGAATCTGCCTTCGACGTTCTTATTCCCGAGTATGGGTTCGAGAAGCGCGTGCACTGCGACCAGTTGCCTCTAAATAAGGCCGAGTACCGCAAGGACTCCCGTGTGCTTGAGCTTTACTGGGAGAAGGGCGTTCCCTCTTCTGCTTATATCCCCGAAGATGAGCGCCCCAAGCCCGGCAACTCTCGCGCTGCTCAGGCCGCTGCGGCCGCTCGCGAGGCTGAGGCTGCTAAGCAGCGTGCTCGTGAACACGATGAGGCTATGCGCAAGCAGACTGAGACAGGAACCATGTCTGCCGACGATGTTGATGCCCTCTTCGATGATGACGAGGATGTGGACGAGGTGACTGAGGCGGCCGCCGGTGTCTCTTTGGCCTCGGCTGACCGGTCCACGCAGAGCATGCCGCCGTCGCCTACCCGCAACGGTCACCTTCAACAAGGTCCTCACCGTACTCGGTCCGACCCCAAGATTGTCTCGAATAGCAGCGATGCGCCCGAGAACAAGTTGACCAACAAGGAGAAGTACCTGAAGCTCTTCAAGCTGCGTGAGGAGAATGGAGACTTCATCCAGGATGTCACTGAGATGACCCGTCTCCCTATTATCTTGAAGACCGACTTGAGCAAGAGCCCGCCGTGAGTACCTCCTTTCCCATTATACAAGAGTCCTGAAACTAATTGGAACGTCTACAGATGCCTGACTGTTCGCTCTGTCAACCCTTATGCCTTGTAGGGGAGTTGAAAGGCGGTTAAATTATCCTTCCCTGGGATATATTATCGCATGCCTATACTGCAGATTCTTTGGGTGGTGCCGGGCATCTTCAAGAAGCTCACGCGCGCCTACGGACATAATCCTCCTCCCAACATGCGGATCGACCATATCGTTATCGGAAATTCATTCCCGGTATCCCCTTTTTTTTGCACTCGGTGGTCAATTCTCAGTTATCCCGCCATCTCCCCGACGTGTCCTGGGGCGCGTATACTTAGTACTTTGTTATATGTTGTGCAGCGATTGTCTGATTTCGTTTCCCTCTCGTTGAGAACACCTGAGCCATCTCCCGGTGAGAGAAAGTATTGTTCCCGTCTGAGTTTGTCTCGATCTGCTTTTCCGGTCCGTTTCCTTTGCTTTTGACAAAAGGTCGGGATTTGTGGCTCTCGAGAAGATTGGCAATTCGAGGGGAAAGATTGATTAAAACTCGATAGTTCCGGAGAGTCTTTTCCATTAATCAAGTATCTACACATTCAGTTCTTCCGTGTAGTCACTGAGAGGCGGCAGTCCTCTGAACCAGCCTAAGTCCCCCGCATAGCCCTCTTCAAATGTCGCTCCGTCAAACTGTCCTAGGATCTAAGTTTTGGAACCACTGAATAGGCACAGATGTGTTGTGCAGAGATTATACAAACACCCTAACTCCAGACTATAAAACAGAAACCCCACTAAACACACCCATCCCCATGCAACCAGTCACGCTCTATAGGCTCGTATGTGCCATAACATCCATAGTGTGTAGAGGGAAATGGGGTATCAAAATGCAAAGATGAAACCACATGGCACCGACAAATGCAGATAAACCCGAACGTCCAGCAAAGAATCAACATTAGAATCACAGAGTCTTCACAGCCGCCGAACTCCAATGCGCGGCTTAGCCTTTAGCGTAGCCACCTTGCGCGCACCGACAACCTTCTTCGAAACGCGCGACGGACTCGAGGTCACCGGCGACTTCACCGAAAGACCCGGAGTCGGACCGGAATTGGTAGGCTTCTTGCCCTGCAATTCAATGTCTTTCATACCAGTCGCCGTGCGGTTTTCTTTCCCGTCACCGCTGAAGCGGCGAGAAAAATCTGTCAATGTTCTATCCGGCACGTCCTCGTAGATCTGTACATCGTCTCGAAGTCGGGAGGAGGCCTTGCCCCTGAGGGTGAGTTTGGGGGATTTGCGCTGCGGGGTGGAGATGCGAGTGCGGTTGGCGCTGATGTTTTGCTCTGAGGAGGTCATTAGGCCGTGTTCGTGCTCGGAGTCGGAGTCGATCAGCATCATGTCTGCGTCTGGGTCTTCGGGGTAGGGCATTGTGAGGACGGAGAGGGGGCGTTTGCCGAGTACATTTTTGCGTGGGCTTGGAGGTGTGAGGTGGACTGGGGTGGAGGATAGGGAGGGGTTGTTTTCTTTTGCGCTGGCTTCGTCGTTTTCGCTGTCGCTTATGGTGTCGTCGGATAGGGTTGGTTTGCGCGGTTTTCGTATTGTGTCTGGGTGGAGGCTTTGTTGTCTTGGATGGATGATTGTGTCTTCCTGCTCGTGGCGTATCGAGATAGGGTCTTCGCCTCTGTGCTTGGCTTTGGTGACGGAGTCTTTGAGGTGTGGTGGAATCGGGGCATGGATGGAGGTCATCAATTTGGCTTGATGGGAGAAGGCGCTGAATTCTTCTCGTAGTAAAGTCCCTGCTGATGCGTTGAGGGCGGAGTCTGGGTTGGGATTGATGAGAAGGCAGGAGATGGTCTGACGTCAAAGTGGTTAGTTGGGGTTTCGAACACATCAGTCGACAGGATGAAGACCTACAATAAGAACATCGCGAAGGGTCAAATTTGACACCCAGTCCCTCTTTAGTGTATCCACACACACCGCGCCCGTCAGCTCCTCTACATTGGGATGCCATATGCGTGTTCGGAAGGTCGCCTTAGGCGGGCTGTTCGGATAATCTCCCGGTATCTTGAGATGAAGGCGCCATAGGCCTTGCGAGTAGGGTGTACCGGTCGGGCCAGTCAGAAGGACTGTCAGTTGCGATAGGTCATCGGTCGCAGCGAAGCGACCCTCGTCCGGCGGCATCAGGTAGTACGGTGGAAGCTTGTCGCTGTGCAGGGCGGCATGGTCTGCCGCTAGTCGGCGCAGATTAGAAGGCTGTATCGCATGATTAGTATCTCTAAGTGTCTTTTAGTATACGGGGCACACTGTGGGTACTTACCATAGTGGATGTGATGTTTGGATGTTTGGATGTTTGAAGCAGCAAAACAGCCGGTTACTTCGTCGACCGGGTGTTTGGTGCCGCTAGTCCCGAAGTGGCGACGCGTCGGTGACGCGTGGCGCGTCTCAATTACGCTTCCATGTTTGGAAACTAGTACTCCCCCACAGTATATAGATCACATTTGGTTCGGTTCTACTCCTGTGATCAGTGCTAGCCCTGGCAGCCTGACCGCAGGCACGGTGGGTCTCATGGCCCCGTCACGAGATAGGTCTTATGCACGTCTAACTATGTGAAGCATCCACTTAGAGGCATTGAAGCAACTCGACTTTCACTACAGGAGATATTGCTCACAACATCTGAAAGCTATAGACACATAACAATGTGATGTATGGGCTTTCCTACTCAAGGAGTCTGAATAGACTGAGAAATAAAGGAGTGGCAACCTGTCGACGATTATTTACTATTTGCCAGAAATTAAGCTAATCATAAGGATCAGAAATCGAAAGCGAGAAACGGGTGCGCCGCGAGTATGCTGTACGAGTCACACGCGAAACAAAATAGCCAATGTACCAAATTCCCAGATAAGAATTACAAGACTCCCATGATTAAAACGTAAAGGGAAGATCAGAAAAGAAACCCTGCTAACATGTTCACGTTGCTTCATCCCACAGATCTAGAAGATCTGTAAATCCGTTCAACCAGTTCCATCACTCAGACCCGTTTGCCATCAGAACTTTTTGTAAAACAGGGTGTCAGGCCCGGATGGCGAGTGCTAGTCACAGGCTGGAGCTGCTTTACAGAGCAAAAGCAGCCAGAGCAGCACCGGCAAACATGCCGAGGCCGGCAGTGGCCATGGCAGCGGCGCCGTTGGAGGTGGATGTGGAGGCCCGGGTAGAGCTAGAGGAGCCGTTGGTGGTGGAGGACTTGCTTGAGCCAGTGGTTTCAGTCAAGGCCCCAGTAGACGTCCCAGTGGAGGTCTCAGTGGAAGTCTTGGTCTTGGTCGAGTCAGTAGTAGCGGCAGTGCCAGTAGAGGTCGAGACCTTGACGATGGAGGTGAAGGTGCTAGCGCCGCTCAGATTGACAACGGGCGAGGTGAGACCAGCGGGGATAGAGGCAGCAGGCTGCTGGGAAGTCACAACAGCGGGCTGACTAGTGACAACAGCGGGTTGGCTGGTGATAGCAGCGGCCTGCGAGGTAGCAACCTCAGGCTGACCGGTGACAACACCTAGAGAGTTGGTCTCAGTCAAATACTGAGTGGCCGGGTTGCCCTATTAGCACGAGTTAGGGCTGCGGTGCACATATTGACCATTATCACACCCGGTGTCAGGGTAATACTTACCTGAGCATTGACGCCCAGAGCAAAGGCTGAGATGGTAGCGAAGACAATGGAGGAACGCATTGTAGAGGTCTGGTGTGTTGGTGTTGTTGATGTTGTTGATGTGTGGGGCGATGTAGATGTGCGGAGAGTGTGGGGGAAGAGGAAGAGAGAAAGGGAGGAGGCAGGGATTTATTATAGAAAGAAATTTATCAGAGTACGTTGTCTAGGGAGACAGGAAGCTCTTATATTTCTCTGGGCGACGCCATCGTCCCTGAAAGGGCTTAAGGCATGGGCAGCGGTCCAGTCACCGCAGGTGAACCTGTCGAGTGGCGCTTCTATTTTGGGAGGTCGCACCGGCTGCCTACCGTGCATCGTCGAGTAAGCCAAGGAAAGTTAACTAAATAACTATAGTTAAGTCAGTTTACTAGTTAGCTAGTTAGCTAAAACTGTCTGTAGATGTCTGAGAGAAAACATGGTTCTAAGGTTACTGGCCCCACTACTTCCGTATGCCATGCTTTCTCTATGAGGCTGCTTAATAGGAACATAAGTAGATACATTCTCTGCAAATGAAGGGGGGCAATAAATCTCTACGATACAGTACTACCTAACTTACCCTAACTAGGCATCCTACCCTGTAAATGATAGCGAATGAATAGCTTACGCTTCCCCAGAAATACGGAGGCAGACCGCGCGCATACTCCATAAAGGCCTACGAATTCCGAGTCATTTAGTCGACCATAGTCGAGCACTGCTACCAAAAATACTTTTCCTCGCCTTTTCCACTTCCAGTTGCGCGAGCAGTAGTGAGACCGGCTACCAGCCCAAGTGGAGTGAACAGTGTGAGACATCACCCATCATCAGGTTTATGCGTCCACGCTAGGACACTAAACGCAGAAATGATTTGCTCTGTGTTTGCGATGCCCTTCCCGTATAGCAATTTCCACCACTTTCCACCAGTCTCTACCACTTTCTTAGTCCCGATATTGCCACTTTTCTTTTCCTTATCAGGCCGAGTCCCACAGAAGCTCCACCCGGGGTCGGCAACTAAAGCACAAATCGGCCTACACCGTACTCACTCTGTGGATCAAAAAGCTGCTGTGGGTCAGCGTTTATAGGCTCGACAAGTACAAACGGGTATGAGTGCAGAAAGAATGATATATCGTAGAATACAAGGAGACCTTAAACTTGGTATGTGTTCCACACATAGCCACGCCCATTTGAGTCTGGGCTTGTACACTCGTCGGCGTCGCCGCGGTCCTTGCATGGTGCACTCGATACTCGATACTGTAAGCCTGAGTGCTGGCAGCATTTTCTTTTCGGGCTGGACTCTGTGCGACGTGCAACGCGTACTTCATGCGACCATTGGCTAGCACGAACAATTAGCTGCCCTAGTGTCGTAGTGATCACACAAAAGCAGGCTTCCAGGTCACGAGCCTCGAAAATAAGCTCTGCATCTGCACTCGGTTCGGTTTACCATAGACGCGTCACCCTTGCTCAGCCTGTTGCTTGTTGCCTTTACTTGTCATGTGGGCTACATTGTAGATCTCCCGAGTGCGAGTCTAGACTGGCATAGTCTACGAGCCAAGCTCTGGCAATAGAGCTTCAGGGCATCTGGTACTGATCACAGCGCCAACCTTCAAGTGTCAATTGAGACTCCCAAGGTCCCTCACAGCAATGCATATTGTACAAGAAACCACTGCACCGTATCAGTTACGGCGTTTCCATCGCATCACTCCTTAGCCAACACATCCGGACCCCGCATCCAATCCGCAAACTCCTTCCGCTTGGCCTAGTATTCCCATTCGAATTAGCTCGCGTCGATCTTTTGTGGCGTAGCCATTGGAAGTATCCCGATTCCTCATCGCAGCCCCACGGGACCTCTGGAAAGTAAATCAAGGGAAAGAAAGAAGCCAATCTCACCCGAATATCCCAGAACCCATAGCGCTCCTCCAGACTCAAATACGGGTTCCGCGCACCGCCGTCTCGCTCGATCTCACCCGCCCAGTCGCGCCAGCTGATCGGCTTCAGTTTCTCCGCACCCAGCACCAGGCCAACCGAAACCACGACCACGGCGACCAGGGTTTCGACGATAATATCCTGAGGCAGGGCAAGACGCGTGTTGCTGAAGAGGACGGTGTGTTCGTGAGCCGAGTAGCCTCTGTAGAGCTCGTTAGCGGGTGATTCCTGGGGTATTGCTGTGGGAATTGGCAAAGGCGTACGCGTGCGCTAGCAGCACCAGGCCAAATAATGTCGTCAGGCGTGAGAGGAAGCTCATGGTGGTGGTGGTGGAGATTGAGGTGGTCGATTCGGGGGTTAGGGTCCCGTGGTTGTGCTTATGGAGGTGATGTGTTTCTCTCCTGTGTCTATGGCAGATATGCGAAGCACTGACACGGATTAGTGCGTGTCGGGTGCCCTTTTCTTGAGATAGCGTCTTGGGTTGGGATGGCTGCCCCAGGTGGAACTCGGTGCGATGCCGCCTAGGCGATTATCTAAGCCTAATTAGGAAGGCGGTATCAGCTGTTCGTTTTGATAGTAGAGTGTTATATACGTGCGGGGGTATATCCTATCATCATTCTATAATTGTTCCTATTTCGAGAGCTTGAAGCTCTCCAGGGCCGTGCTTTTTGCTTGGCATCCAATTCGAGCTACAATTATCCGAGGTCCCGAGCTATAGTTCGACTTAGTAGTACAAACTTCCTCAGAAAAGTGTCGATGAGTATAGCAACAATGTGATATATATCTCACGATTCAAGATCAAAACAACAATTTACAAGTTAAAGAATCCGTTACCGGGGAAAGTCTACATGTAGGTGCTGCGGATCATCTTAGACATATACTCAAAACCCGATTGATCATTCAACGCAAAGAATTTAAAATCCATTGGTCGTAGAAAAAGCCGTATAAACTCCTGTCCGGACTATACGCTTTCAGGATAATGCGAGATGACCGCATCAAAAGCTTCGAGATCCCTTGGTAACTGCTTCCATCTCATTTGACGATTATTGATCTCATGAAGACATGACGTTCCCAATTCAAGGCTATCCCCTGCCAGACCCTCTAGCAAAACAAGTACAGAGATACCCAACTACACATACAAGGGAAAAATAATGTGGTCGTGAAAATTTTTATTTTTTCATCATCCCAAGCCACTGTCCGGCCGGGTTCTAGGTTCGTAATAAAGGTCCTAACACATCAAAATTTCCATCATCACCATTCATCATTTACAGCTTCTGCATGGCAGCAATATCGGTGGACTGGACGTGGTCTTCATCCTCCTCGATGCGGGCCTGGAGCTCGTCAGTGGAGACCTTCTCGTCCTCGACGACCAGGTTGATCTGGAGCTTCTTAATACCGAAGCCAACGGCAACGAACTTGGAAGCACCCCAGACCAGACCGTCCTGCTCGATAGCGCGGACATTGGCCTCCAACTCCTCAAGGTTGGTCTCATCATCTGCAAAGCAAGTTAGGATGAATACATCGGCCCAATAGAGAATAGTAAACACTTACCCCAGGGCTTCACCTCAAGAGTGACAAGAGACTTAGCAGCGGGCTTGGGGCCCTTAGCGGCCTTCTTGGCCTTGTATTCCTCGAGACGCTTGTTGCGCTCCTCAACAACGGCGGCATCCTCCTCCTCAGAGTCGGAGCCGAAGAGGTCCTCCTCCTCATCCTCCTCGGGCTTGTCCTTGGGGTTGGACGGGAGCTCGGTAGACTCGGGGCCGTAGGCGGTGAAGGCCTTAGAAGAGTCACCGGGAAGGGTGGAGAACTCGTCCTCGTAGGAGGCAATGTGCTTGTACCAACGGGCAACGTGGGGGTACTTGGCAGCGTCGGGGGCGCCGCTGAAGGCCTTGAAGCTCACAACATCGGCCTGGCTGGGACCATTGCTATAAAGTACAGTCAGTACTGCATCGCCGTAGATAATGCGTGGGAAAAATGCGCAAGATTGCAAGTCAAGATCAGAGACGCGATTTCTCGCAATTGGATGTAGTCATATAGCGGGGTCTTAATCCGCCTCCTAAACACGGACCAATTTTTTCTCATCATAAAAAGCAAACGCCAAAGAGAGCAAAAGCCAAAATCAAAAAGGGGGATGTAGCTTACCCAACAATGTAGCTGCGGGTGGCCAGGAAGTTGTTGGCCACTAGGGGCACAAGTCAGTTCTCGAGGTTCATATAGATAAAAAAAAGCCAAGGCGAAGCTTACGAGTCAAGCCGGCGTCAGAGACGAAGTCGGTGAAACCCATTGTGAAAGAAGGGAGTGGATGTAAGTGAAAAAACGTAGGAGTAAAGGGGGGGAAGAAAACAAAGTGGGCGAGGGGTAAAACATTTTTTCTTCCGCTTAATAGCGTGGTCCCACGTGACTTGGTGGTGACGGAGCTGACTCCAGCGACAGGCGGAGCTTCTACTTGCTTCCGCCACTGAGCGCCCGACTGGTGGAGCTTTCGAGAAACCTCGAGATGCCAACTGTGCAGTTATAAAAGGACATGCTATTGCTCCCTCGCGCATTACAAACACCACCATCGTCACCATGGCAGCCAGACTCTCTCTAACTTCGCGCAGTCGGCTGCTGCGAACTCCCCAACTACCTACAACTCGTCCACTACTAGCTACCTCACGCTTCACTCGATTTCCTCAAACTCCGGCTACCCTTGCACCGACAGCAAGACTGACTTCGGTGTCCGCGATACGTCACTATGCCTCCGGTCGCCCACACCCTCCTGGCGGTACTCACCGCATGAACATGAGTGGCGAGGAGGAGAAGCCTGCGCTCGAGCAGTTCGGTGTTGATTTGACAGACAAAGCCAGAGCTGGAAAGCTGGACCCGGTCATTGGAAGAGACGGCGAGATCCATAGAACCATTCAGGTTCTGTCGCGACGCACCAAGAACAATCCCGTGCTGATTGGTGCGGCCGGAACTGGTAAAACTGCTGTATTGGAAGGTCTGGCCCAGCGCATTGTACAAGGCGATGTTCCTGAGAGCATCAAGGACAAGCGCGTCGTTTCACTGGACTTAGGCTCGCTGATAGCGGGTGCCAAGTTCCGTGGTGATTTTGAAGAACGTCTCAAAAAGGTCCTGAAGGAAGTTGAAGATGCGCAAGGTCGGGTGATTCTCTTCATCGACGAGCTTCACACCCTGCTGGGACTGGGAAAGGCCGAGGGTAGCATTGACGCGAGCAATCTGCTGAAGCCAGCCCTTTCCAGAGGCGAGCTTCAATGCTGCGGTGCGACGACTTTGAACGAATACCGGTTGATCGAAAAGGATGTTGCCCTCGCCCGTCGTTTCCAACCTATTATTGTTGGCGAACCGTCTGTTGCCTCGACCATCTCTATCCTCCGTGGTATCAAGAACAAATATGAAGTCCACCATGGTGTTAGAATCACGGACAGTGCCCTGGTAGCCGCAGCCACCTACAGCAACCGCTACATCACCGACCGTTTCCTCCCCGACAAAGCCATCGATCTGGTGGATGAAGCCGCTTCAGCACTTCGCCTTCAGCAAGAATCAAAGCCCGATACCATCCGAGAATTGGAGCGGGACATCACCACCATTCAAATCGAGCTCGAATCTCTCCGCAAGGAAACGGACGTGAGCAGCCGCGAGCGCCGAGACAAACTCCAAGAAGATTTGAAGGTCAAGCAAGACGAGGCTGCAAAACTGACTGAAGTGTGGGAAAAGGAAAAGGCTGAAATCGACGGCATCAAGCGCACGAAAGAGGATCTGGAATCCGCAAGGTTCCAGCTTGAGCAGGCTCAGCGCGAAGGCAACTTTGCCAAGGCCGGAGAACTCAGATACTCTACCATTCCTGAACTCGAGGCAAAGTTGCCCAAGGAAGGAGCAGAGCCGGATGCAAATAACCAGACTCTGATCCATGACTCTGTCACCGCCGACGACATTGGCAACGTTGTTTCTCGAACTACCGGCATTCCAGTCAATAAGCTCATGGCTGGGGAGGTTGAGAAGCTGATTCACATGGAGGACGCTCTTCGAAAGTCTGTTCGCGGGCAAGACGAAGCTCTATCTGCTGTTGCCAATGCAGTAAGGATGCAGAGAGCGGGTCTTAGTGGTGAAAACCGCCCGCTAGCCTCGTTCATGTTCCTTGGACCGACTGGTGTGGGAAAAACTGAGCTTTGCAAGAAAATGGCCGAATTCCTTTTTTCCACCGAGTCTGCAGTCGTGCGCTTCGACATGAGCGAGTTCCAGGAGAAGCACACTATCAGCCGTTTGATCGGTTCTCCAGCCGGATATGTTGGCTACGACGATGCTGGTCAACTTACCGAAGCAGTCAGGCGGAAGCCATATGCTGTGCTTCTGTTCGACGAGTTTGAGAAGGCGCATCGCGATATTTCGGCTTTGCTTCTCCAGGTTCTTGACGACGGCTTCCTCACGGACGCCCAGGGCCACAAGGTTGACTTCAGAAATACCTTGATCGTCCTGACCTCAAACCTCGGAGCTGATATTCTGGTCGGTGGCGATCCCCTGCATGTCTACAAGGACGACGGTGGATCCGAAGTTCCACCAGACATCAAGCAAGCGGTCATGGAGGTTGTCCAAAGTTCCTACCCGCCCGAGTTCCTGAACCGTATCGACGAGTTTATCATTTTCAAGCGACTCTCGCGGGAGGCCTTGCGGGACATCGTCGACATTAGGATCAAGGAGCTTCAGGCACGCCTTGACGACCGCCGGATTACCTTGAAGGTGGATGACGAGATCAAGGAATGGCTGTGCGAGAGAGGCTATGACCCCAAGTTCGGCGCTCGCCCTCTCAACCGGTTGATCTCCAAGGAGATCGGAAACCGCCTGGCTGACAAGATTATCCGCGGCGAGATCACGTCTGGCCAGGCTGCTCGCGTGTCTTTCAATACTGAAAAGTCTTCATTGAACGTTTCTGCGGAAGGAACTGAAGAATTTGCATGATTTTTGGTTTCGAAATGGTGTTTCTGGTTGCATCTACAGGGGCATTTCATGACGGTGTTGCAAGGCGCTTGGTTCCTGACTGTTGATTCATTTTCTTCTACTCACGATGATTCTTGTATATTAGTTTGACTCGTCTCGAGTGTGTATAAATGCAATTCCGCTCATAATTGATTCATAGTAATGTTCTGTAGCTTCTAGCCACTGTGTAGTTATAGGTGGTTGGGCAACGCGACCAAGTCGCTCGTTCTCTTTACAACCTCACATCCTTCTCGACTCCGAATACTCATTCTGGAATTCTTCACAAAATGCGCTCCTCTCAGAAAAGAAAACACTCACCGGCGGTTTCTCGATCTCGTGCACCTCTCGTAACTCCCCGTACCGCGGGATCGAGGGGCCGAGCATCCATCATATCGAGTGGCTCATTCCACCCACCAGCATCAGCAGCTCAGCAATCGCAGGCTCCCTTTCCAACGGAGACTCAGCTTGGAGGAGAAGAGCATGAAAGATCTAGTGATGATGATGATGCTGGTCACATCATTGCCGCCATTGACATGAAAGACTACGGCACGGTGGGGTGCTCATACTACTCCAGGGAGGAAGAGAAGCTGTACCTCATGGGAGACAGCAAGTCGGGGGAAATGGAGACAATAAATGCCCGTATGCTCCGTTGAAGATTCCTGATTCACTCATATGGCTTGCTGACCTGGGCTAGTGATTCTTCAGATCAAACCCACTGTGATCTTGACGCCTCCTCGGGTCGACCTTCTCAATGTTGCAGGACAGAATCTTGCTCAGGAGAATGGTGATCTTTTGGATATCCCGGTCTTGATTGTCGAATCTAATCAATTGATGAGACATAGATTCATCGTCGTATTTACCCTATCAGGTGGACGTCCGTCCCTCACAAGAGTTCACCTATTCCAATGCGGAGAGCAGACTCGTTGCCCTAGATGTGTCATCGTCCCATGAAGAGCGGCTGCGCTTCTTTGTACCTCAGAGCGGTCTCAATGGGCCCGAAGAAGAAGCGAACCCCGAGAACATGGGCTTCACACTTCATGAAGGGAGACTCCTGCACATATCCAGTTCTGTTGACATGGAAAACCCAGTGACTCTTGGCTGTGCAGGAGCGGTTCTTTCATACTTACAGAGACGGCGAGCTACGACGAGCATAGGGCCGCTTGAGACCAATCTTTTTAGGGTCAGGTATTTGGAGATGTTCAGTCTCCAGGATACAATGTGAGTGGCTGACATACCCTCGGTCGTGAACCATATCTAATGATATGGAAATAGGTGGATCGGGAGCAATACTTTACTCTCCCTTCAGATTATACAGCCCGAGTCGCATCCAAACATGTTCAACCAGGGCCCAGGCAAAAAGTCAGCTTCCGGAAAAGAGGGTCTCTCGGTCTATGGTCTCTACCGACGGTTTGCGTATACACCACAGGGAAGAGCCAAACTCAAGCAGATGTTCTTCCATCCAAGCCTCAGTCTTGATACCATTAGAGAGCGCCATGACTTCATTGCCATGTTCTCGCGACCGGGTAACTCGGCAGCCCTCGAGAAAATGATAAAGGGGTTGAAGCACATCAAGAATCTTCGGCCTGTGATGATCAATCTCCACAAAGGTATCAGTACAGGAAGTGCGAAAATCACTGAGTTCAAGGCCACTGTGTGGGCGAGTCTCTTGGCTGTATGTCCCTTTGCAGCTTTGGATGTGTATATCTGCTAATGCAACTTTGTAGTTCGCTTTTTACTCGATCGACATCCATGATGCACTTCGCGAGATTTCAGGAGCAGAGGTGTTGGCTAGACGAACAAAGGTTTAAGCCTTACAACCCGCGATATAGAGGTCGAAACTAATTTTAGAAAGGCACTTCAAATTTTTGAAGCGGCGCAGCTCCATAGAGTCAGACGAATGATCCAGGAAATTGTTGATATCGACAACTCCGAGGAACAAGGCCGGACAGTGGTCAAGCAAGGCCTCGATAGAGAGCTCGACAAGATGAAAGACCGATACGACGGCCTGAACAGTCTGCTCAAAAACGTGGCCCTTGAAATTGCAACAACAATCCCAGAGGAGCTGGACATCGATGTGAACGTCATCTATTTCCCACAGCTTGGCTTCAACATTGCCATCTCTCTCAATGACAGTGGAGACCCCGCATACTCCGGTGCAGTTGGGGATTGGGAGCTAGTTTTTACCACAGAAACCCGAGCTTACTTCAAGGACTTTCGTATGCGAGAGCTGGACGAAAGGCTCGGAGATATCTATGGGCTCATCTGTGGTAAGACGGTCTCGATGGAATCCACGCTTCTATTTATTGACGATCCCTTTAGAGAAAGAGATTGAAATCGTGTACGATTTGGCCCAGAGGGTCCTTCAGTATGAGAACGTGCTTATCGAAGCATCTGATGTCTGTGGAGACATGGACAGGTTCGAGATTCGTTTGATGGGTGAATGGAAAAGCTAACCGTTCGTACAGTCTTCTTGCTCTCACGCAGGCGGCTAGCTTCTATAAACTCACACGACCACGAATGGTATCAGAAAATGTTATCAAAATCAAGGGCGGCCGGTGAGAAAATTCTACTCATGCTATTTCCTATTTGTCCTGACATGGAGCAGTCATATTCTGCAAGAACTCACTGTTTCGTCATATGTCCCAAACGATACTTTGCTCGCTGGTGGGAAGGAGAATCTGGAAGATAAAAACCATTCATCGGTAGATCAAGTCTCTAGTATGCTCCTATTGACCGGGCCAAATTACTCTGGCAAGAGTGTTTATATGAAGCAGGTGAGACCCCATACCCAAGTGATCGTTTGCACATCTAAGAGCTGTTTAGGTTGCTCTCATTGTTTACCTTGCGCAAATTGGGAGGTACGCTCAATTGATCCTCTACCCCTAAAGCTCTATTGACTTGTAATGGCAGCTTCGTTCCTGCAGATATGGCGGAACTCGGTATAACAGACAAGATCCTCACGAAGATCAACACCCAGGAGAGTGTCTCCCAGGTGCGACAGGATACATTCAGCTAGCTGAAGCTCTATAGCTAACATATGAATTAGATTCAAAGCACTTTCATGAATGATTTGCAGCAAATTTCACTTTGTCTCAAGCAAGTCACTGGTCGAAGCCTGGTTCTCATCGACGAGTTTGGCAAGGGAACAAGCGAGAGTGGTGCGTGACTACATGGGACTTTCAGATGAGAGAATGCTAATTTATGTAGACGGAATCGGTCTGGCCTGTGGTATACTCGAGCACCTACTCACCATCGAAGATGTGCCCAAGGTCATTGCCGCCACTCATTTACACGAGATTTTCGAAAATGGCTTTCTTGCGCCACGCCCAAGGTTGCAGCTCGGACACATGGAGGTTAAAGTCTGTGAAGAGTTCCAGGAAGTAGTGGACCAAGTCACCTATCTTTACAAGTTTGTCCAAGAACCGTTCTCCCCATGATGGATACAGAGGACTAATTGATGACATAGCTTTCGTCCGGGCCGCAGCAGCAAGAGCTTCGGTACCATGTATGAGCCTCTGCATTAATCCGGCACTTTCGCACATTGACTTGCTGACAACAAGAGAATAGATGCGCCGCAATCAATGGGATCGGCCCGGCCATTGTTTCCCGCGCAAATGAGATTGCAATACTCGCAGCCCGAGGCGAGAATCTCGTTGCTGCATGCGCAATGCTATCTTCCGAAGAGATACAAACTCTTCAACATGCGGTATGAACAGTCCATACCGATACTCCTCTCCCATGCAGTCTACTGACTTGCGAGGCAGAACACGCTAGCGAGAAACTTCCTCAAAATAGACTTCTCGCTCGAAGGGAGATCAAGCCATGACATGAAGGCAATCCTGGAGGACTTATTCCAGCCAGGAGGGTGAAAATGGCCATGATAAAGGCTTTTCATGGAAGATGCCTTCAGGGTTACTGCGCCTTATCAGTGCCCGGCACTTATTCTTATGAGGCACATGGCAATGTTACCAGGCCTCCATCTATGCTATTAACAGCACGGTATCCTCATCCCCACTCGGCATCCAATATACAATAGGGGCCAAATTAACGTGGCCTCGGCCACTTTCCAATCAGGTGTGGTGACTGTGCCATCTGGATGGCCACGGTGCGCTGAGGAAACTCTCTCCTACATTACACCGCGAGTATAGCTCTTGAATATTATTTATATTATATTTCCGTTCTTCTTTTCTTATATGCTCTCACTGTTCCTAGCTTCTCCGCCATTTCTCAGTTTGGGGGTTCTCCTGGCTCGTATGTCGTAGGTGTCCGATCTTAGAGGACGCTAAGTTGCCATGCCTTTTTCGACTCGACATCCATTTCGGGCCGACGCGGTAGGCGCCGAGAGCGGGAGGAAGTATGGAAGGGTACCGTGCTAGACTGCATCTGCTCAATCAGCTATGCTGAACTATGTTGAGTTTGATTCCTGGCCGCCCTATGTTTCCTATGTCTAAGGAAGCGTGAATCATTTGTTCCGATCTACGCTTCAGGACTCTGGAGCTTGTGCCTGAGCTTGAGCTTGAAAGGGTGAGATTGAGTTATGTACACATAGAATGCCTGTATCTGCCAAGAACGTAGACGCCGTGAGAAAAACAAAATATCCATAAACTCTATACCCAACCCCGGTTTTAGAGCTTGACACTCTTGACCAGGTTCTTTTTGATACCCGTAAGCTCACCACCGTAACCACCACGGCCCTCGCCTCCCTTGTAGATCTGGCGGATACTTCCGAGCTTCTTCTTCTTCTCCTCGAACTTCTTGCGCTTCTTGACACGCGGGTTGCGCGAGTCCTTGTTCCGCTTCGGTGTGAGACCCTTATTCTTCTCGATCTGGTACGTGATGGCACGCTTCCCGTCAGGTCCAATCTCCTCTTGGATCTGGACTTGGCCACCTTCGCGGGCTGCGGCGGCATAGGCGTCGGCACGAGCCTTCTTGTCCTCCTTCCGTTGCTTGCCCCGCGCGGCAACCATGTCGTAGTAATCATCATCGCCGCTGCCAGACTGGTTGCCCCGCAGCTCCTTGGCAACACGGCGGTCTTCGTCGTCGCTGTCACCACCGAGCTCTTGGCCAATGTCGGGTTGTCGACGGCCACGTCTCTCGGCCTCGGCATTGAGTCGGATTTGTCGATCCTTGAGACGCTCACGGTACGGAATATCAGCATCACCGCCTGCATGCATGCCGGCGGTGTGACGCTTGTTGGCCTTCTGCGCAAGCTGGGAGGTGTAGAAGCGGAGAGAACGCTTCTGCTTGGCCTTCTCTTCGGCCTCACGGGCAGTCAGGGCGTCCTCGTCACCGAAATCGGAGTCATCGTCCTTAGTGGGCGCCTTGGCCTTCTTAGTCTTGCGCTTCAGGCCAGGCTCGATGGCCAGCTGGGACAGATCAGCGAAGCCGGCTTCGGTTTCTGCGAGACGCTCGGCACGGCGGGCTTCAGCATCGGCTTGCGCTGCCAAAGCAGCCTTCTCAGCCTTGCTCAGCTTCTTCGGTGCGGCTTCCCGGACCTCCTTGGTCTTCTTTTGTTGTTTCTGGGCCTTTGCCGTATCGGATTTGGCATTGGCCTTGGCAGAAGTCTTAGGAACTTCAAGAACTTCGGGGATCTCGAGACCTTTGACCTTCTCCCAGAGTTTCCGGAACTTCACAAGAGAGCCCATCACAGGGTGTTGTCGAAGTTCGGCCGGGGAGATTGGCATATTGTCGTTGGTCCCATCGGAGGACGATGAAAGAAGCATAAAGTACAAATTGATGGTACCCAGGTAGGCCGACAAGGCGCGCAATTTCACCACAGCCACGGGTGCTGGTTGAGGTTCGTCATCATCCTCGTTTGCCGCTGTTGAGACTTTTGATGCTGCCTTCTGGAGATCCCGGTAGGTGGATTGAAGATCGCTAAAGTCCTTTGCCAGGGGTTCGAACTCGGGGTACCTCGACCTGAGGATCTTCAGCTTCTCGTCGGCCCCCATGTCCTCGGTGATCTCCAGCTGGGGGAGCACTTCAGTGACCACGCCGGCATCCTCTGCTTCGTCCTCCGCCTTGCCGGAGTCCGCCCATTCAGATTCATCAAAGCCAAAGTCAGCTTCTTCCATAGCCTGCAGCTGCTTCTGCTGCAGTCTCTTGGCTTCCTGTTCCTCCTCAAGGGCATCAACCTCGGTCTCGATCTGGTCTGCGTTGTACAAATCCTTCTTTGAGGAACCCCATGCCGCGATGCCCTCTTCTTCCTCATCAGACCCTTCACCACGGCGGCCCTTGGATGTACCCATGTCATCATCAAAGTCGTCCTCGTATTCCTCTTGCTCTTCGAGGTTGTCCTCGTCCGCGTCCTCGTAGCCTAGGATTTCCTCGTCGGAAGGCTGAAGCATCTCCTCTGCAGCAAAAAGTCAGATATTCCTACTTGCATATTGTAAGTCCAGTCAATCAGCTTACCTTCTTCTGCAACTCTCCGCCGCCGTTTGGTCTCTGGGCCATCATCCAGAAGGATCTGGTCGCGGCCGGCCTGGAACTCATCCTCGGAGTCGTCGAAGCGCTCTTCGACATCAAACTTAGTGCGCGCAGGGGCTTCGGTCTTTTGCGCCGGGCGGCCGGCCTTTCTCTTTTTGCCCATGGTGAAATATTTGCGTAGCTGGTTTATTTGAAGCTGATCAACTGCGACAAAATAATTTTTTGGTCCGCGCCTCACCGCCTTGCGGGCTCCGGTAGGAAAACTCGATGTTTGTCTTGTTTGCTGGCGGTGTAGTGCCATACGTTTAGATTACCAGATTTTGCGTATGTGGTACGGTAAAATATGTTCCTATCGGTAAAAGGCATCTCTCAGCGCGCCTTCCTCAACTTCAAGAAAACAGTCGAACGGCACCCAATTGACCCCCTTTCTTCTCGACTGTTTTCCTTGTCCTTCTTCCATATGCCTTACAGTCCTTCGTTCATTCCCTCTTATCTCAATCCCACCCCAACTTTGGGAGTATCCGTACTGGTTTGCACAGTCATCGCCTATACGCTTGCTAAGATGTTCGGGTTCGGTCGACGAAACGAGTTCCCTGTCGAGGGTCGAGTAAGTGGAATGCTCCTGTCTCTTGGGGGCATTGCAACTGATTTTCTGTCTCAGACTGTGCTTATCACTGGTGGCTCTGATGGCATGGGCCGAGCTGCCGCTATTCAGCTTGCCGGCAAAGGCGCTCATGTCGTGGTCGTTGCTCGTACACTCTCCAAGCTCCAGAGTGCAGTTGACGCGATGAAGGTTGGAATGATCCCCCCGTGTCCTCCATGTTCGTTCTGCTTACACAATCTTCAGACTGTGGCTGTCCACGCCAAAAAGCAACGCTTCCTCTACATTAGTGCTGATCTCACTGATGCCAACGAGTGTGATCGTGTGGTCGATGAAGTCACTGCCTGGAACAACGGATCTTCCCCTGACGTCGTCTGGTGCTGTGCTGGCTTCTGCCACCCTGGATTCTTCACCGAAGTGCCCATTTCAGTCCAAAGGCAGCAGATGGATACCGTCTACTGGACTGCCGCCAACATGGCACATGCAACTCTTCGCAAGTGGCTGGTCCCCATCGCGCCCAGTGAACAGGTGCAGGATCCACGCCGACACCTTATCTTCACCTGTTCCACTCTTGCCTTTACTCCCATTGCTGGCTACGGTCCCTACTCACCCGCCAAGGCTGCCATTCGCTCCTTGTCTGACACTCTCAGCCAGGAGATTGAGATGTACAATGGAGCCTACAGTCAGCGACACCGCAACTCAGCTCCGGCTGCCGACATCAAGATCCACACTGTTTTCCCCATGGGCATCCTCAGCCCTGGATTCGACAACGAGCAGAAGCTTAAGCCCGAGTTGACCAAGAAGCTCGAAGAGGCTGACAAGCCTCAGACGCCCGAGGAGGTGGCCCGGATCGCCATCAGTGCCCTGGAACGTGGCGAATACCTCATCACTACTATGTTCGTCGGCAACATCATGAAGAGTACCGCTCTTGGACCGAGCCCCCGAAACGGCATCATCGGTGACACCGTGCTCAGCTGGCTGAGCAACCTGGTGTTCCTCCAAGTCATTCCAGACCTTCGCAATAAGGCCTTTAACTGGGGAAAGACCAACGGTCTCCCCTTAGCCCCGGTCCGTGAGACCAGGGTCCCTGAGACCACTCCTTAAGTGCATTTTTCTTTTGCGTTCGTATTATACCCTGCATGTTGCATGTTGCATGTTGCCCGTGTGGCCTTTACCTTCGTTTAGCCCATGTGCCCTTCACGCTCGTCTTAAGATAAACTATTATTGGGGTTTATGCATGCCTCCAAAACACTTATGCCCGAACGTAGAAATGCGGACTCGTAATGCGGGCGGTGACGTAGTGCCGATCGAGAGGCGACCTGCCTCTCCAATTTTAACATCTGACGAGTTGCAGTCTCTTACTCGAAGATGCGCTGACAATCTGCATCTCAAATATCTGCCCGGCTCGCAGAAGTATATTTTTGTTCCCACCGCCGTTGTCCCATTGTTCCATCGTTCCTCTCGGGTACTTACCACAGACGACACAATGGATGCGCTCTTCTCGATTCCGTTCCTGTCACTTTTGTTCCTGCCTGCCCTTTCATCTTACAGCACGAGTCTCAATATCCTTTTCTTTTACATGACATGGACCACACTGGTGCTGTCCCATCCCCCGCTCCGAGTAGAGCTCTTCGGCTCAGCTGCCGTGCGCCTACTGTTCCATGCGCTTCCCTCATTCATCTTCTTCCTCTTTGACATCCTCCTCCCATCCACTGCGGTCGCCGTTAAGGCGCAGGGTGAAGCCGGCCTCCCTGGAGGCGAGAAGCGACGTACACTCCGAGTAAAGCAGTTCAAGGTCGCAGGATGGTCACTTTTCAACCTCTGCTTCAGCCTTGCCGCGCAGGCAGCAATTGAGTCCCTTCTCGTCCGCGGGTTCGGTGTGCGCAGCGCAATCAAAGTGTCCATGAAGCTCCCGATGCCATGGGGCATGACCAAGGACGTATTCTTTGGGCTTGTGGTTCGAGAGGTGAGCCGATCGCCCGGGTGATCGACAGTGTCAAGTTGCTAAGTTGCTAACCTCTGCCTATTTCTAGGTTCTCACTTATGTCCTACATCGCTATGTCCTGCACTCGGAGAATTTCCTCTCCAAGTACCACAACAACTGGTACCACCAGCTTAATGCGCCTTTTCCCCTCACCGCGCATTACGACCACCCGCTCGCCTACTTCGTGCACAGATTCCTTCCTACCTACTTGCCAGCCATGCTGTTCCGTTTCCACATGCTCACCTTCCTGCTCTACCTGGCGATTGTTTCTATCGAGGAGACATTTGCATACTCGGGGTACACGATCATGCCGACCAGCTTCTTTTTGGGTGGAATTGCGCGCCGTACCGACATGCATTTGATTGAAGGCGGACTGGGGAACTTTGGACCCTTGGGTCTTTTAGATTGGGTCTGTGGTACGACTGTTGGTGATAGGGATCTTGAAGATGATTTGGCGAATGAGCTTGAGGAGCATGAGATTGATGATCAAGTAAGGAAGGCTTTGGAGGCTTCCAAGCGGAAGGTTAGGGAGGGAACTTTGCGGAGAAACACCCGTAGAAACGGGCATGCGTGATTGGTTGCATGGCCCAATATTTATGTATGAATGTGTCTATGAATTTGACGTTTGTTATTTATCCCTTGCGAGTAGTTTTTGTCTACCTAGGTATTGTTGTGAATTGTGAACCTTGGTCAATACTTTGTGAAGCTCACACATTGCGGATATATATGCGGAGTATGGAGTACATATCTGCATTCCAACCCAGGACCGGGGATTACGTTTTGCCGCACAAACTTGGAATAGGTAGGGTTGATCTTTTAAATAGTCTAGGATTCAATATCTACGAAAATGGAGAGTTAGAAAAGAGCACCCAAGTTTGGATTGCCGCCTGAACCTGGAAATAGGAGGTGTATGTCGTACTGAACATGAAAAAGATTCCAGCTAGGCTGCTGGAACGAGGTATTTTTGAATCTTTTTTGTATGAAATCTCATCACATCACGGCTGGTCCCCCCTTCTCCTCAGGCAAAGAAGAGAAGGGAGTCATGCTCAACCGACCACGAGTGAAAGAGGGGAAGTGCCTTTGAAAAGAAACAACAGCCGAGTGTCCGAATTAAGAGATCCCATACTGAGTTACATGATTCATGAACCGCTCCTCCGTCACTGCGAGAGTCGATTTGCAATCGAGCCGCCCCTCGTTGAAAGATGAGTCCTCCCCAACTATCTACCGAACCCGCGGCCGCCGCAGCGCACTTTTTTTTACCACTTCATCTCGTGGGGCTTGTCGCCGTTGCGGAGGCTGAAAGTGGTGGCGAGGTAGCTGCTCAGGAAATCCTCCTTCTTGATGGAGGCCAGGATGGACTGGTCGATGGCCTTCTGGTCGGTGGCACGGGCGCTGGCAACCTGCTTCTTCTGTTAGAGCAAAAACAATGCACATTAGCATAACCCGCTTCGTAGAAATTGAGATGAGTGGCTCAAACGTACCTGGGGCTTCTCGCCCTGCTTGAAGAAAGCCTCCTCGGACTTCTTTTCAGCCTTCTTCTCCTTGGTGAAGTAGTCGGCGGCAGAGATCTTCTCCAGAGTCTTGGAGTCGACACCGGAAATGTCGATGCGCTTGGAGGTGGCGATCACGTAGCGGGAGTTGACACGGCGGATGGGAACACCGTTAACCTTGAAGGGACCGGTGACGAGGAGAACACCCTGGTCGAGGTGCTTGAGGAGAACGACACGCTTGCCACGAAAGCGGCCAGCGAGGAGGATCAGAACGGTACCGGGCTGGAGGCTCTCACGAAGCTTAGTGGGACGCAGAGTCTTGCGAACCTATACGCACAAATCCATGTTAGCAACTGTCCCTGGGCGTTTGCGACCCGCAGTTTCCAGGATCAAGAGCATGGTTGATTCGCTCAGATGAATGCGAATATTGTCGGGGGCCCATCTTCAGTTCGTCAATTGCCATTGTCACTGGTCATGTTGAATTGAATGTCGAACATCGGTGTAGACTCGACTCAATACGAGACCGGGCGCCAATTTTCGCATGCATCCAAGCAAGTCAACGCATGCCCGTATCCTCCGCGAAGCCCTAGTCATTTGTCGGGGTGTATGCTGACCTTCTTGGGCTGCGACTCATCGTCCACGGGGTACCACTTCTGGGCCTTCAGGGCCGGGTGCGGCACAGTCCGCTGGCCCTGTCCAAACTGCTTCGTCTGGCCAACAGTAGCGTCCGACATGGTGGCTGCGACGAAGATGGTGTAGGTGGTTGTCGGGTTGGTGGTTGGGTGTTGAGGTTGATGTGCGGACTTGCGAGTGGAGTATAGTTAGAGGGTTTGTGGGAAGAACAAGCCCTACCTCACGTGATACGGGTTAGCCGAACCGACCTGAGTCAGCTGTGCGGCACTATTGGTGCCTCGGTGCCTAGACGGGCCCCGGGTGGGTCTAGACCTAACTATGTACATAACATGTTGCGGACATACGGAGTAGCCTGGTAAATGGACGTTCGTCTCTTTAGACGGCTCTGTTTCAAATTAATCTACACATTGTTAGCAATCTAATGCTTGGACATTGCAACTATAGACGGTATGTTTGAGGGAAGTGTGCTTCTCTTGACGGGAAGACCCATGAATCAATATACCCAAGATATTCGTTTCGTATGTGTTGATGAATTGCCGCATCTACTCCTTAGGGAACTTCACCTCAAAATATTCTGGCAATTTTCAGTTCCCATCCCTCTCCTTTGCGGACCTTGGAATCAATCGGGAATGCGGAGGAAACACAACAACCCGAGGACAAAACGTGTGTAGAATGGTAATTCCCCACCATACCTTTAGCATTCCCGATTTCAACACGGCAGGCCTCACATCCCGTATCTCAAACACGAATGACTACATAGAAGGTTTTGCCCGATTCGGAAAAGTCCGAGGAATATCCTCGTCTAATAAAGTGCCTAACGAGAAGGGAGTGTCTTCAAGAGAAAACTTGAATGCACTTTAACGTGTAATCCGTAACTATCAGGCTTTCTAGGTGCGTGGCATATTTGTTAGTCGGACCCCAATGGGCTATGGCAGTTGGTCATCTCTTGGCAGAGAGATCTTGGACTGAGTTGTGAGGCTTTTTCGGGACGAGGGGTGTATGGTCACATGACCTATATCGATAGAGTGATGCCTTGAAAGAAAGGCCACAAATAGGGCCGGCCGCAGGAGCATCGGGTGCAAGTCAGCTGCTCAGCACAAACAACCAGGTACTGACGTATCCTCCACCGATCTTCATCTCCAACCTTTGCAGATTCATCGGGTGTGGCTCTATTTACCTAACCGTTTCCCCCGCATTCACTGGCTCTGTCGCATCCAATCAATTACACCATGTCGATAGCTCCCATCATTACCTTCAAAGCAGGTATCTGCGACTTCGATGTACGTCCCAAACTCGAGTCACAAATATCCATTACCCTTCTCTCAAATCGCACTTAGAGGTGTAGGTACTGACCACTTGGATCTAGGACTCCACCAACCCTCCCACTGTGAAGCCCAAGCCGACTCCCGGCTACCTTTACCTCTACTCCGAAGATGCGCTCGTGCACTTTTGCTGGCGCCCCCGCAGCGCATCCCTCGATGAGCCCGAGCTCGATCTGGTCATGATCCCGTCAGATGGAAGCTTCACCCCCTACAAACCCGCTACAAATGGTCGTATCTTTGTTTTGAAGTTCTCCTCCAGCTCCCAGCGGTACCTGTTTTGGATGCAGTCCAAGTCCCAGCACGAGAGCGGCGATCCTAGTTGGTTCAGCCCTAGGGATCTGAAGCTAGGAGAGATCGTCGATGTTCTGTTGCAGGGTGAGGATGTGGACGTGGCGCACGAGATCGCCAATCTTCCCCTCGGACCGCCCGGCGGTGACGATGACGAGACTATGGAAGATGTGGAAGGCACCGACCATGACCCTAACCATAACCACGGAGGAAGTAGTGGCGGAGCGGGTCCGGACGCAACCGGGGGTGATGTTCGCGAGGAGGGTCAGGAATCGAGGGAGGGTGGAGCCGACGGTGGCCGAGCGTAGGTACATAACCCTATCTGTTTTGCTCCGAGCCGTGAAATTCTAATGCGTCTGCTTTCCTTCTTTCTAGAGCCGCTGCAGGAGACCCATCGTCGGTAGTTCAGGACTTCTTGAAGTCTCTGGGTGGCGGTCAGGGCCAGTCCCAATCCCAGTCCCAGGACCCCGAACGACCATCTACAACCCTCCAGGACCTTCTTCCTCCCCAAACTACGCTGCCATATATCGAATCTCTAGATGCAACTTCTGCCGACCACCTGTTGAGCTTTTTACCGCCAGCTCTGCTCCTGTTGGCCCAGGGAAATGCCGAGGCTGCGGAAGCCGACACGGACCCCGAATTGGCCCAAGCGGCCCTTCTGTCACTCGATCTGTCTCAGAAGAAAGATATTCTCCGCAAAGTGCTCCGATCGCCCCAGTTTATGCAAAGCCTGGCCAGTTTGACCGTTGCCCTCCGAGACGGCGGGCTGCCCAGCATCAGCGAGGCCCTGCAGGTACCCGTAGCCAACGGAGGTTTCATGCGTCGAGGAGGTGTACCCCTTGGTGGAGGCGAAGCTGTGGAAGCGTTCCTAGAAGGCGTTCGACAACAAGTCAAGAAGGACCAGTCGGGTGCGATGGAGACAGATTAGTATTAAGATGATGTTTAACTATTTTTGGTAACAGCCCCACCAGGCGCCACCATTTTGCAAGGCTTCGTCAGTGTCTACGAGTATAGGAACACCGTGTACGCAGTAGGAAGTGTAGTAATTCCCTAATAGTCAAGGCACGGTCGCCAATGGAATGAGATGCTACGGAATCCATGGGCTAAACCGAATAAACTCAAGAAGCATCAGCCACACTCGATCAACTAAAAGGATAACCGTAAACACCAGATACCGCTGTCTCGCGGATTGTGGGCCAATCACCGCATGCCGCTTCGTGCACTCGCGCCTTTTTTTGTTGCTTCTGATTTGACCTAAACATCCTTTCAGCTCTTCAACATCCTTGGCCCCATTGCGCCCGACCCTCGCGACATGCCCCCGTCGCCTTGATCTGTCGTCCCTATTCTATTTACTATCAAACCATCCCCTCCCCCGTACCCCCGCTGGTGTCTCCTGACGATCTTCGAATCTCCACGCCCACCTGTCGCGGCACCCCGTTATTCGAACCCCCATCACGACCTGCGATGTCTGCGACTCGATAATAATTAATCCTGCCTGACGATGGCGCCGAATAACTATGGCCATGACCATGATGACAGTCCTTCAAATACCCACATCCCGCTTCAAGATCTCTCAAGACCCGATGATTCCCCCGCAGACGAACGCGGTCGAGGTCGCGCCAATAGCGCGACGAGTGGGATCTTCTCACGTCGGTCGATGATGAGGAGAGGGTCGCGGACGCAATACCAGAGCGTCGCAGAGGACTCGCCGGTCGATTTAGGCTCTGCGAGCAGGAGTTCTTTTCGTCCCCCACGCGCCGAGGAGGAAGTGGCCCCAAATGACCTGGGAGCCCTCGCGCAGGCGATGTCTTTTGGCATCAGCTTTAATGAGCCGCGCTCACCAACATCACTAACAGGCCACTCGGCAATGCATGATTTTGATGACGCCCCGTCCGATCTCGACAATGTACCCTTGGACTCATATCAGTCTCACGAGCATAATTACAATTCTCACCTTGGCGCCGAAGATGACACTGCACGCTTGACCGACCCTCGATATCTTCAGCCGATCAGTGGCACAAGTGGGGCGGAGGAAGGAACAAATAGTGAAACTGGAACCCATTCTTCCAGGCTCGGTGATGACCTTCCACATGTCGAGGAGGGCCGTACACGAAGCCGTGGTAACAGTGCTCGGTCCCGGTCCCTGTCACCCTCGGCGTCCGGTGGAGCTCTACAGAGAGCCAGCTCAATGGTGAAATCCATGTCGCAACGTGTGGTCAACCTGAGCAACGAGCCGGAAGTCGTTCAACAATCGATCGAGAGGGAGGAACTCCACAAAAGTGCACGACTGGAAGGACCTCCAGTTTTGCCTGCAATGGCAGACTATGCACATGATTCTACACCCGAATTACCGCCCAGGGAGAAGCGGGCATCCAAGAACTTGTGGAAGTATAGAAACAACCCGTTTAGAGGCAGGTCCCTTGGCATTCTCGGACCGAATCACCCACTTCGTCTTTGGTTGTGTGACATTCTTGTCCATCCTTTCATGGAGCCCTTCGTCCTGGTCATAATTATTGTGCAGACCATCTTGCTGATTGTAGAGTCTGCGAATTCCGTCTTCGACCGACCGTTGGCCATCCAATGGGGCCACAACCGCCTGGATTGGGTCTTCCTCGTCATTTTCGTCATATATACCCTCGAGATTGTGGCGAAGATCTTAGTATCTGGGTTCATATTTAACCCGGAGGAATACAGTACGCTCAATCGCTCCCTGGGTATCAGGAAAGCGATAGCCGAAAAGAGCAAGAACCTTATTACTCCCCATCGACAGATGTCTACCAAAAAGGTCTCGTTTCTCCCGCAGGAGCCACAAGCCTCGATTTTGCGCACTTTCACTGGGATGAACACGCTGGACGGTGAACCCCTTGATGACCCGCTTCATAAACGCCGCGTGAGACTCGCCCACCGGGCGTTTCTTCGACACTCTTTCAATCGACTGGACTTTGTGGCTATTGTTGCTTTCTGGATATCTTTCTCTCTCTCCATCTGGGGTCTCGAAGTGACGCAACAGCTGTATATCTTTCGCATGCTAAGTTGTCTTCGAATCTTGCGTCTTCTTGCTTTGACGAATGGCACATCTGTATGGCAATATCCCAGCGTAACATCGATGTCAATTTACTGACTTGCCCGAACTAGGTCATCCTTCGAAGTCTGAAACGAGCCGCACCGCTTTTGGTTCACGTCGGATTTCTCATTGGTTTCTTCTGGTTGCTTTTCGCCATCGTGGGTATTCAGAGCTTCAAATCCAGTTTCCGCAGGAGTTGTGTTTGGGTCGATCCCCTAGGCCAGAGCAACTACACCTCGAATGACGCCTATGGCACACTTCAACTGTGTGGAGGGCACTTGGACAACGTAACAGGCCAGGAAATGCCTTGGCTTGACGCATCGGGTCTCCCCTCAGCAGTGACTGCCAACGCCAAGGGGTACATCTGTCCGAAAGGCTCTCTATGCGTAGAGGGAGGAAACCCTTACAACGGAACATTGAGCTTTGACAACATATTTCAGTCACTGGAGGCTGTATTCGTCATAATGAGCTCTAATACCTTCACTGATTTGCTGTATTATACCACCGACAGTGACTATCTCGCTGCAGCGCTTTTCTTTGCCGTCGGTCTTGTGATTCTGAGCTTGTGGTTGGTGAACTTGCTTGTTGCAGTTATCACCCATTCTTTCCAGGTCATTCGAGAAGAGAGCAAACGCAGTGCTTTTGCGGTCCAGAAGATCGATGCTGTCGAAGATGATGACACTGCTGCACGCAGGGCTAGTACTCTGAAGCGTCTTTACGACAAAACCGAGTGGCTTTGGGTCTGCATTATCGTTTTAGATCTTGTTGTTCAAGCCCTGAGAAGCTCAAGCATGTCATCGGAACGAGCTGAATTTATCGATAACACGGAGACCGTCATCACTCTTGTTTTTCTTGTTGAAATCGTCTTGCGGTTTGCATCAGACTGGCGCACTTTTCATCGGAGGCGCCGCAACTGGTTTGACCTTTTCCTTGTGGTTGTAACTTGCATCATACAGATACCATCCATCAGGAACTCGGGTCGTCCCTACAGTGTCATGACACTCTTCCAAATTCTTCGAGTATATCGAGTCGTGTTGGCATTTTCCGTGACCAGAAAGCTCATCATGGTCGTATTCAGCAACGTCGTTGGTCTTCTCAACCTCATCTTTTTCCTCTTCTTGTTGACGTTCCTGGCGTCCATCTTCGCAACCCAGCTTTTTCGAAGCCAGATCCCTCCTGAGGATCCTGATGGTAACTCCATCACCATCACATTCGCTGATATCTACAATTCATTCCTTGGAATGTATCAAATTTTGTCTAGCGAAAACTGGACGACCATCCTTTACAACGTCACCGCCTACACTGTTCCTTTCAAGACCTCATGGATTTCTGCGGCATTCATAGTCTTGTGGTTCATCGTGGCCAATTTTATCATTCTCAACATGTTCATTGCTGTCATTCAGGAAAGCTTTGATGTGTCGGAAGATGAGAAACGACTCCAGCAAGTGCGGGCCTTCCTCGAACAACGCCATGTTGGTGGTGCGGCACAGCAGGGTAACCTTGCGCTGTCAAAGATTTTTCGACTAGGCCGAGATTCAGACCGCTTCAAAGACCCACTTGACCATGGGCCTGCTGCATTGGAAATGCTGCTTAAGGACGCCGTTGTCCGAGAGTTCCTCGACGAAGAGGAAGAGGAGGAACAAGAACGGGATTCTCGACGACGACAAAGCGCAATGCCCCATGAAGCAGCCCTGGACACTGTCCAGCCTGGCATGCTTTCACGGCTATGGACGAAGGTCACTTCTCTTGTTATGGGTCGTGAACCGAATCCGTTCTATTCGAAGCTTCAGTTTTCCGCGCGCTACGAGGAGCTTGATCCCCGAACCATGGCTAGAGAAGTCGTGTCTGCGGCAGAGGCGCGAAAGCGAGCACAGCGAGAATATCTTGTGAAGCACCCAAACTACAACAAGTCGCTGTTCCTGTTCTCGCCGTATGATCCGGTCCGGAAGTTCTGCCAACGCATTGTCGGCCCGGGGCGAGGTAACAATCGAGTTGAAGGTGTGGATCCGTTCAAGCTGGTATGGTACTCATTCTCGGCTTTCATTTATGCAGCTATCGTAGCCATGGTGCTTCTTGCCTGCATCACAACGCCCTTGTATCAGCGGAACCATTTTAGCACCGACCGAAACTGGTTCACCTACACTGATCTTGGATTTGCCTTGATCTTCACTATCGAAGCGGTCATCAAAACGATCGCTGATGGATTCTTCTGGACACCGAATGCCTACTTCCGAAGCTCTTGGGGCTTTATTGACGGTATAGTGCTAGTCACTCTTTGGATCAATGTTGGTAGCTCTCTGAAGCAGGACTGGGGAGTTTCCAGAGGCATTGGCGCTTTTAAAGCGCTGAGAGCTCTGCGGCTTCTGAACGTCAGTGACAGTGCGAAGGATACTTTCCACTCCGTCATCATCGTTGGAGGATGGAAGGTTGTCGCTGCCGCGGCCGTCTCCATGAGTTTCCTGATTCCCTTCGCCATCTACGGCGTCAACTTGTTCAACGGCCAGATGATCAGCTGCAACGATGACAACTTGTCCGGGACCCTGACTGCATGTGTCAATGAATACGCCAGTTCGCCTTTCAAGTGGGATGTGCTCGCCCCGCGAGTTGCAGCCAACCCATACTACAACTTCGACAATTTCGGCAACTCTCTATTCATTCTTTTCCAGATTGTGTCTCAAGAAGGGTGGGTTGATGTTCAATCGAGTTCTATGAACATTATTGGGCCAGGCATCCAGCCCCAGGATAATGTCGCTCCGGCAAACGGTCTGTTCTTCGTCGTTTTCAACTTGCTCGGTGCGGTGTTCGTCTTGACGCTGTTTGTGTCTGTATTCATGCGTAACTACACGGAACAGACGGGCGTGGCATTTTTGACGGCTGAACAGCGATCGTGGTTGGAACTGCGGAAACTGCTTCGACAGATCTCCCCCTCGAAGCGGTCTTTCAACGAAAAGAGCTCGAAGTGGCGGCTGTGGTGCTATCGAATTGCAGTGAAGAAACACGGTCGATGGGCCCGCTTCGTTACTGGCGTTCTAATGGTGCACCTGCTCCTCTTGGTGCTGGAATTCTACCCCGAGCCCACCTTGTGGGAGGTGATTCGATGTAAGTCGCCCGGTCATTGTCATACGCATATTATCCCATTTTACTGACCGTGCTTAGCTGTCTTATTTTTCATCTTCATGTTTGTCTACATCGCAAACGTGCTAATTCGTCTGATCGGCCTCGGATGGCATCGATTCAGTCGGAGCTCTTGGGATTTGTACTCGCTTCTTGCCGTTCCCGGTGCATTCGTCACAACCATTTTAGATATCGGACTTCACAGGTCGCAGGCTGTCCTCGAGCTGAACAAGCTCTTCCTCGTCGCAATTGCGCTTCTACTGATCCCTCGAAACAACCAACTTGACCAGCTCTTCAAGACGGCCGCAGCTAGTCTGCCGGCCATTGGCAACCTTCTCGCCACCTGGTTCGTTCTGTTCCTCGTATTTGGGATCGCGATGAACCAAGCCTTCGGCCTCACCAAGTTTGGCTCGCAAGAGACCCATAACATCAATTTTCGAGACGTACCCAAATCTCTCATCCTGCTCTTCCGATGCAGCTGTGGAGAGGGATGGAATGAGATTATGGAGGATTATGCCACAATGGTGCCCCCGCTTTGCACGTACGATTCCGACTTTTTTAATGATGACTGCGGTGGTGCTGCGTGGGCTCGCTCACTGTTCATTGCTTGGAACATCATCAGCATGTACATTTTTGTCTCGCTATTCGTCTCGCTTATTTTCGAGAGTTTCTCCTATGTCTACCAACGAAGCAGCGGCCTATACGCTCTCAGTCGCGAAGAGATCCGGCGCTTCAAGCAGGCCTGGGCCACCTACGACCCCGATGGAACCGGGTTCATCACGAAGGAAGCGTTCCCACGGTTACTTGGGGTAAGTCACCTTCCGTTCGCCTTTCGAAGTTCAGCCAGCTAATTCAATTTGCAGGAGCTTTCTGGAGTGTTCGCGATGCGCATCTACGAAGGCGAGTTCACAGTCGGGGCCATCTTGGACCGATGTCGAACCAACCCACGAGATTCGATGAATTCGTCGGTGTACACATCACATACATCTCTGCCCATGCGCTCACGAGATTCATTGGCCTCGTTGCAGCCGCGCCTAGGTGTCGACCTCGCGGAGGGAATCGATATCAAAGAGCTCTCTCGCATAATCGACAGCATCCCGGTCAAGACTATCCGAGAGCGGCGCCAGAGACTGAACGCCTTCTACGAAGAGGTCCTCGTGTCCGCGGACCCCGAACGCGGTATCTCCTTCCACCAGTGCCTGATGATCATCGCCCATTACAACGTCATCAGCGACAACAAGAGTCTACGACTAGAGGAATTCCTCCGTCGCCGTGCGCGACTCCAGCGTGTGCAAGAAGCCGTCCGCCGCAACACGGTCATCGGTTTCTTCGACACCTTGTACTGGTCTCGTCGATTCCGCCGCGCAGTTGACCGCAAGAAGTCCGCTCGAATGGTCGACGTCCCGCAGTTCACGGTGCCGGAGATCTTCGTCGACGACCCTGGAGACTCCTCTGAGGGTGAACAGCCCACCGGCGTGATGACCCCGCAGACACAGCCCGAGACGGATACGCCATTTACGCCCATGCTCTCGCCGACGTCAACCTCCCACCGACGGGCTGAGTCTAGCCCGGCCGCACGTTATACCGACCTGCCCCGAATCGACACCACGATGGTTGGCCCGTCGTCTGGTGCTAGCACCCCCACGGAATGGTCTAGTATCAGTCCGTCGCGCACACCGCGTCACGTGTATGGCGAGCGCGTCTCATTCGACGCCAGCGAGCGTAACCAATCACCCGTGAGTACCGACAACTCACGGCAAAACAGCGTCATGAGCGCCCGTGACGTGATGTCCTCTCTCGACAACTCCGTCTGGGGTGAGAGTATCCGGCGCAGTTTCACGCAGCGACGATCGGGCGACCGATCCTCTGATTGATGAGAAGTACGATGTCTCCACGAGACAACATGGATATACGATAGAAGAGTGGATGGTTTCCCATTCCCCCCCCTCCCATTTTTTCCATTCTTGTTTTTCTTCTACATCACTTCGACACTCATTCCTGCATTCTATTCTCGCATGGTTCGACATCTCGAGGTTTATTTTCCACTGTTTTCTGGTTTCATGCTGTACACTACCACCCTTGAGCCATTGGGAGCATTTTTGCATAGCAGCGGCGTGGGATTCTTATTGTCTTTACTTTCTTTTTTCTTTCTAAGTCGTGAATAGAATGTGGCTTGTACATTGACTATCGATAGAAACGTTTCGAACTCCACTCGAGGAGGCTGAATCAAGTGGGATCGAACTATCAGGACTAGTAAAACCAGTGAAAACGACGCAATAAGTAGGCTAGAAAAGACAGGATATAACTGCTGCACAAAGAACCTATGATAGAAGCGCCCAACCCTAAGACATCACAGCGAGTAAAAGAAAAGGAGTCTCTCACCCTGTAAGAGAAAAAGGTGAGAGCTAAGCCCCTTGAAAGCACCCTAAAAGAGAGATGGCGGATGCGCTGAAGCCAGCGCGAGTGAACAGGGCACTTTAGACTTTGTTCGAATAATTTATTTTGCCGGTCCAACGTACTCGATATGCAATCTATGTATTTGCCTATTACTAGATATATTCTGCCACACTCATATAGTTAGATCTAGAAATATGTCTTTGTCTTCTCCGGATAAGGCTACGAGAGCTACCAAGTCAGAAGATGCTACTAGTAGTACTGGCCAACCTCAACATGCGAATAGTGCTAAGGGGCCGGAGATAAACTTAACGGCGATGCACGGGTTTAAGCTCTATGTAAATTTCATAGGTATATGCTTCGGCACCTTCCTAATGTCCTTGGATATCTTCGTCCTCGCAACGGTACTAGCATCCCCCCAACCCCGTGCCTCTTCTCCCTTTGCTATATCTGACATTTCATGGCTAGGCCATTCCATCCATAACGTTCGACTTCAAGGATACGTCGCAGCTGGCCTGGTATCCGGCCGCGTATTCACGCACGACGTGCGCATTGACTCTCCGCTGGCAGGAAAGCTGAGCTCAGCGTTCCCCCTTCGCTGGATCTATATAATATTCTTTTCTATATATATGGTCGGCAGCCTTATATGTGGCTTTGCTCCAAATAGTAACACCTTCATTGTGGGTCGTGCAGTTGCAGGCATCGGGGCATCCGCTAGTGGCGGGTTTGTTATTGTTCTTACTGTTTCTTCTCGGCATGACCTAGCAAATGCTCTCTCTTATAGTATAGCTAGCAGTCTAGGATAGGCCGGATCTCGTGCCCGTTGCTATCTCTCTCAACTTATTCTTTTAGTACCTAGGTATCGTGTTCCGTTCAATTCTGGGCCAAAAACTGTATCTGCTGCGTTGTTTGACGAGTTTCGAGAAAAGATCAAGTCTACGATTGAAGCAACCTTAGAGAAAGAATCCACTTTACCGTCCATTTCAGCTTTACCTGCAACTGCTTCATTGTTAGGCATTTTCACTGGCCAGCGTGCTCAGTGGTAAGGTATAGGGTCACAGCTTATATCCTCGATATCATTGACCCGGGAAATCATCGAAGAGTTGGATGCATCTCTGGCAAGCTTACTGTCTCACCACCGCCCAGCCTGGAATCTAGTCGAAGTGCTTGCTGATAGCACTGCGTCCGTTGGCGAAGCTTCTCTTTCTCAGCCTCTCTGCACGGCTTTACAAGTCATCCTGGTTGACCTTCTTTACGCTGCGAAATTAAGTTCCAAGCAGTTGTTGGCGAAATTGCTGCAGCCTATACGGCAGGCTTCATCACTGCATGGGATGCCATCCGCATAGCATACTACAGGGGATTCTACGCCAAAATGGCTGCCGGTCTCACTGAGGAAAGTGGTGCAATGCTGGCTGTGGAACTTCCTTTGAGGACGCCAGTGAACTTTGCCAGCTTGACGACTTCGCTGGGAGGCTCTGCCTAGCTGCCCACAACTCTTCAACCAGCGTCACTCTGTCGGGAGATACCACAGCTAAAGCCCAAGCACAGGAGGTATTGAAGAGGAGGGAAAGTTTGCCAGGATTTTAAGGGTCGGTACTGCATACCACTCGTCCCACATGCTCAAATGCTCTGCACCTTACCTGACGGCATTGAGAAACTGCAACATTCAAGTCAATAGCCCGGGCTCGATGATTAACCCCGTGTTATTCTGCCCAGCTGTTGAAACTTGCTTGACATCAGTGGACAAATTCATCGACTGCGCTTTAGACATCGGGCCGCATCCTGCTTTGCAAGGCTCTGCAAAATATTCCTTTCTTGTCGCAGTAGATCGCAAAATCCCATACATATACTGGCACCTTGAACCGCGGAAAGAACAGCGCGGTGGCATTTTTCGACACATTTGGATTCCTTTGGAGTCATTTTGGCCCTGCTTTTGTGACACTCGGAACTTTCCAGCAGACATGTTACTCGAACACTCCACCTACGATGATCCACGGTCTCCCAACCTACCCATGGACTCATGACAACGCATTAAGACCTTCCATCAATGGAAGAATGAAGATGGCGAAATATACTGGAAATGAACGAACTGAAATGGCTCTCCGGACACTCGCTACAAGGCCTGGTTGTATTTCCCGCAACAGCTTACATCTGCCTTGCCATGGAAGCAGCTCTGTAAATGGCCCAAGGAAGACCAGTTATATCAATCGATCTCTTCGATCTTGAGACCCGCAAAGCTATCGCCATCCACGACTACACGGGGACTGAGCTCCTCGTATCCATGACCAAGGTGTCTGTACTCGACACCGAGCTGAAGGAAATTACCGCTAACTTCGCGGCCTACTACACAATAAGCAAAGACTCGGCCAACCTGGCACTAAATTGCTGCGGTCGTGTGCGCGTGCTTCTAGGAGGAAACTCGGCATTCCACTTCTCACCCACGCATCCTCCACTCGGAAAGTTGACCGTGGACAGCTTTTACAAGATCCTCCAAGACGATTTCGGATTCGGATATGAGGGCCCTTTCCGTGCCCTCACGAAGCGTGTCCCGCAAATCCGGCTTTGCGACGGGAACAATCGCTGCGAGAGGTTCGATCATTCAGAAAAGTCTCTGCTTTTCCACCCTGGCATGCTGGACAGTGCCTCGCAGGGCCTGAACGCTGCGCATAGCGCCCCGGAGATGGTCGTCTCTGGACGATCGTGGCTCCAAACTTTCTGTCGTCGGATCTCTGCACTCTGCGGCACCAACATGACAGAGAATGTGGAGATCAACTGCACTATCACTGATCCTCGCGATGTGTACGTCACTGGGGATGTGGAGGTCTTCTCAGAGGATTTCAAGGAATAATTATCGAGATGGAGGGGCTCACCTTCTCCCCGTTTGCAGGAGCGACTGTCGAGAACGATCGATATCTCTTCCAGGAGTCCTTCCTGTGCCTTGATAAGCCAGTATCATATGTTATATTTGGGGATAGACAGGCGACTCACAAGGAGAGCGTGAAGGCGCTGAGCGGGCGGCATTTTACTACCTCAAGACCTTCCATCTCTCGGTCACTCCGAAATAGCGCGAGAGCTTTCCGTGGTATTGGTAGGCTTTGCTGAAGAATGCCGAGCGGCTTTTCCACCTCGTTAATGACGGGAATCATCCATTTGCCTTAATAGCTCGGGTAAGTGATACTAGAGAGGATATAATCAAGATGATGGATAGGTAATATGATCGAGCCTTGTTAGAGACCCGATTCAGAACCTACTGTATTAACACTGTTATAGCTATCCTATGACGGATGTCGATTTCAACCTGACTAAAGCCGTCGGAGAACATCTCCTCCTACCTGAGGTGCTAAGTGGAGATACCAACATCCTACAGTACATGACAAAGGATAACTACCTTGAGCAATACTATACGGATGCTATCGGATTTCAACTGCTTGACTTCCTGATCGCCGGGGTTATGGAACAACTTTGCTTGAAATCTCCGAAAGAACTTTCTTGAAGTGGGCGCCGGAACCGGTGGCGCGACCAAGGTGATCTTGGAGAAGATCGGACATTCCTCTGCGTCCTATACGTATACCGACATTTCAAGTGCCTTCTTTGGCTATGCCGCCGACCACTTTCAATCGCATGTCAACAAGATGATTTTCAGGACTTTGGATATCACAAAAGACTTAGTTCGATAGGACTATATTCCCCAGAGTTACGATGTTGTCGTTGCCTCTAATGTCTTGCATGCGACTGAGTCATTGAGGACCGCCCTTGAAAATACACGAAAGCTCTTGCAACCCGGCGGTTACCTTGTGATGGTTGAGATCATCCGCAACGACATCATGTGCCATGGTCTCTTTATGGGCGGACTCCTAGGCTGGTGGGTCGGCGAGAATGATGGTCGTCACTGGGGCCCAAGTATTACCCTTGAGGAGTCGGATAGGATCCTGCAAGAGACCGGTTTTAGTGGCATCGAGACCAATTCGCCTATGCGGGACCCAGTGGGCGTACCTGGATCCATTGTCGTTTCTCGAGCACAAAATGATCTAGTCAGTCAGTTGAGCAGGCCTCTCAGCTCAAACTCTAGCATGGAAGCAATCCTGCTATTGGTTATAGGTGGCAGCAATCCCTCGGTGATGCCTTTTAGGGACCAACTCTATCTCAAGCTGAGGTCACAGTTCGCAGATGTCATTCAACTGGACCAGCTCGTGAATTTGACACCGCTTCCTGAGAGCTACCACGTCCTTAGCCTCACTGAGTGCGATGCGAACTCGTTCGAGGATATGGAGGAGTCTTCTTTCTTGAATCTCAAGGCAGTGATAGGCTCTGCAGCTAGTGTACTCTGGTTGCTCCAAGGTCGTCGATCGAATAACCCCTATGCCAAAACTACCTTGGTCTATTTAGAAGTTCCCGGGACCCTATTGCAGGTTCTGGATATTGACCACGTCGATATGAATGACTGCCCAATCATCGCAAAGTCAATGTGCTAGCTTAGGCTCCAATCGGAAATGGCCAGACGTGGCGAATCGGATGAGATACTCTGGGAGTTCGAACCAGAAATAGTCCTTAAGGGCGACCGACTCTATGTCCCAAGGGTCCGTCCGCATGATGATCAGAACAGTCGATACAACTCATCCAAGAGATCAATTACTCGCAATGTGGATATGCACGCGACACCTTTAGCGCTGAATTTGATCGACGATTCATACATGCTACGGGAGCAGCACGTCATAGAGAGATCTTCACATGATCTTGTTACAGTCAGAATCTTGCTCTTTCTTGTCGTCAATAAAGACGCCAGTGGGATATGTATTTGTCAGTCTCGGAGAAGATGTAAAGCCAGGAGACAAGACACTCTGTTTTTCCAACCGCAACGAGTCCATCGTGAAAGTCGCAAAGTCTTGGACGGTATCCCCTGATGAGGTCGAGCTTGACGGACAATTTATGTCGTTTGTCATCGCTGATCTCACAGTCCAATGGGTGTTGCAAATGCTACCACTCACAGGTACTGTATTAGCGTACGAGCCAGATCCAGTTGCAGCATCTCTGTTATCTCAGCAGTTGAGCAGACTCGGCAAGAAGGCGCTTTTCATGACTTCTAGCCCTGAAATGTCTCCGAAACTGGGTGTATATCCATCCTAACAGTACCAAAAGAGCCATCACTGCTCTGTTACCAGCCGACGTTACCCTGTACGTTGACGCCCCCGGTGCTACTTCCCTATCATCGTTCTGTGAAAGGTCAAGATGTCCAGCCTGACTGCATCAGAAGCGTCCGTTCTTCCGCACGATGCCCCTGAAGCCATCACAAATCTGCTCCGTCACGTTGCTTCCTTTGCTCCCTCATTGCTATCCGCACAGGCAACTCCAGAGGGCGCGCCCCTTGATATTTTACCACTGAAACGGGTGGTCGCAAACTTTGGAGTAACAAATCCCAGCTCACTTGTTTACTGGCAAAAGGATCAATACATACCAGTCTCTGTTGAAGATGTCTTCCAACGTCATGACCTGTTACGTCCCGATCGCACCTACTGGTTAGCTGGCCTCGCCGGAGACACCGGACGATCCTTGGCCGACTTCACGACCGCCCACAACGCTCGGAATATTGTGCTAAGCAGCCGTACGCCCACTCTCGACGAAGACTGGGTACAATGTCACAAGTCAAGAGGTGCATGCAGAAGCTTCCCCAGGAGCTGCTGACTCGGCTAAATCCTGGCGCGGAGCGTAAGAGCAGCAATTGCAATGTGCCAGCCACTGTCGCCGACTGGATACTGCCAGTCATGGCCTCACCGCTTTCTGACAGTGATTGTACTAAACAGCTCACTAAGTCTGAACCTGGGATTGAAATTTACATTGTGAGTCTAACTCACAAAAGCGGCGGCAGCTCAAAATGGAAAAACTCCTCTCGGTAGAGGAAATATGTCGTGGAGAGCCACCTAAGTTTGGGTTTCCGGATGCGGGAATCCAGGAACAATAGCATTATCCGCATGCGTCGTATCATTTCACCTAAGACAATCCTATAGCGTCCTTGCAGAGACCTTAATTATTTTTTAAGTACTCATCCCCAACCGATTCAAAATTCCTTTAAATACATTCTTATGGATCTCTTGACATTTAACCTCGTATTCCAACAAAACCACCACCAAACAATGTTTCACCAATTCTCCTCTCGAATCCAAAACCTCCCACCAACAAGCGACACCTCCAGCCCATCAAGTTCACGAACAACCTCGCCATCCTTATCACCAACCTCACAACATTTACCACATCACCTCAACAACCTCTCCTACCACCCGCACTCCACACACACTAAAAGTGAAACCGACGACACCCGCAATAAATCAGGCGCCACCCAATGCAGCCACAGCGTCCTCCCCTGTGCCGTGCTCCGCGGTCGATCCTCCCTCAGGATCCTACGCCATCGACCCTCGGCAGTCGACATGGTGCTAAACGAGGAGCGGTCCCGCTGCCACGGAGACGCGATCGAGCGCGCAGGTCTCGATTTGATGGAACCCCGCCCCATTGATATGAAGAGTCATACACAGCGCTCGTGCAGTATTGGCGCTGAGAGACGGGATAGTCGCGGTATGCCTGTGCATGAGCCGCGGTTCGTGATGGGTGGGATTTTCGAGGTTATGGAGGGGCGGGCCTAGCCTGCTCCTTCTGGTACTATTTTCTGTTGCATTCTGATTACTTGCGGTTTGGAGTCTGGTTTGATAATCCTGGAACGGCTGGGGATATGTATACACCGGTGTTTTGGAAATATTACGAGGGCATGGAGTTTAGGTTGTACAGAGATCGTGTTAAGATTATGGGTCTAAAGAAGGTAAATTAGGAAGCATAAAGTTGGAAATTTTTGTTTTGTTCTATATAAAACTTTTCCAACTCTAGAAAGGGATTTTTATATTTTGCCCTATAGGAAATCTCTGTAGGAGATGCACCCAAAATTAGTTAGCCGTCCGATAGTACTCGATCTAAGTGAGGACTCCTGCAAGGCAGTGTGTGTAAATGAGCTAGTACACACGGGGAGATGCTACCCACGGCCCGCCTCCGGGTAGGAGGTCCCGGCCCGCCCGGCACCAAAGAAATACCTATGTATAGATGCCTAATAGTCGCCTGATTCGCCTAATCGGGTTAGAATTTTGACGAAAATGACGGCTCTAGTTGTTGGAGGAGAAACACCCGATAGAATAACGAACTAACAGCTCATAATTCAGGTTATTCATAATAGGAGCTACCGCAGAGATTGTGACTAGCGATTTCAGAATAAGAACAATTTCAAGATATGACGTATCAGCCCCACGTCTCAAAGAGGGAGGAAGGAGACTGGTGCTAGGACGAAGGTAGGTATAAATTGAATACCATATTCACCCGCCAAAACCGAAGTCTCGCTTCATGACCTCCGCACCTTGGACTGAGATACTTGTGGCCTCGTTAATCCAGTCCAGGTCGTGCTGATCAAGCCGGTCCTCCAACTCCTTTTCTATTGGCTCTCCCTGTATCTGTCCGAGGAATGCATCTCGGCGAGGATGCGAAACAATAATAGAATTCATCCAACGAGTCATTTTGGACCCGCTGAACAGCTGTATGCAGCCCAGCATCGCAGTTCGCCAACCAAACTCATATGTTCTCACCTTAACCTCAATTCCTTCCTGGGAAAGCCAATCAGCAGCTTTCGTGTCGCCGCAGAGCGTCCATTTATAGGCGTATTGCAAGAGCAGAATGATAAGCAAACAGATAGCATCCCAGCCTTTCTGTGCCGCCACATATGTAATAGTGACAAGTTGGAGCAAACGGGCAATTGCAAACCAGCGAGCAGCTAGCTGTGCTTGTTTTCCTTCTGGCAAGTAAACCATTGGCTTGTTCAGCAAAGTGTCAACAATCGCGCGGTCGCCGATGTACAAACTCCATTCTGTCGCATTAGCGTGCGATGCAACGAGCATGCATGCGTTATCATATTGCTCGTTGTTTCTCAAATATCCAGCGCTTCTAGGAATGGCGATAGTCTAAGCAATTGACTTGGAGATTATGGTGTTGACAATGATCGCGGCGCTTCCATAGCCGCCAATAAGACCAAAAATTACAGCGAACCCGCTAAGGGTAACCAGGCTAAGTCCACCACCAGACTTTGAAGCCTTAAATCTGTCAAAATGATATCCTAGCGATCTCTGGCGCTGACAAAAACGGAAGTGGTAGACATGCAAAATCTGTTGGCGAGATTGTAGGCCGTCCTTTTAATCTCGGCTGTTTCCTTGACAAGTATTGTGCGCCTCGTCCTTTCCTGCTAGCTCCAGAGGGTTGGGAGGGACATCACTATCTGAAACTGGGAGAGAGCGCGTGTATACCACGCCTGTGTGGTCCCGAGAGCGTCCCAAGATGAATTCAGCAATTGCCGTACCCGCTGCGGCGTTTGCGCAGAGGAATTCGGATCCCCATTTGACGTCCCAAATTATTCGACTTGAACCTCCTCTAGCACTCGCAAAATCGAAGTACTGTGGTCCTTTGCGGAGAAACCGTGCTAGTCCCCACAGGGTACCAAGGGCAGGAAACAGAGGCACCGAAAGTCGTCCCCTCGACCAAGCTGCGCAAAATAACGCGAATGTCAACGGCATCACAGCCTCCTCGTTCGAAGACGCATGGATAGCTTACTCGAAAGACTTCTTCGAGCAAATGCAAGAGAACCTTCAGGATTTCGTGACGGCTCGTATCAATGAGGTTACCAAGTATTGGAGTTCAAGTGCCGCGACCAAAGCCTTTACCAAGGCCGGGGCAGCGGCAGTTGCGAAAGCACTTGCCGAGAAGCTGAGTGGTGTGTCTACGGATGTTGTCATAGACAGCACCTTTGTTCAGTGATCACCATCCGTATTTGATGTGGGTGGTACAATTGGGATTGTTCAGCCATGTCGCGTATCATGTGACTTCAAATGCGACTTCAAGTTTGAGCAGATGAGAATATAACCGAGAGAGAGTCAAAGATGCTAATGCGGAACCCAAGTATACATAGCTCCAAAGGACCCAGGTAGTGCTATATCCACCCACCAGTATCCCGATCTAAGTATTTGCACATGTGTGGAGGGAAGTAAATTTATCAATTGATAGCAATAGCGAAGCAACACGAAGTTGAATATTGAAGGATTCCGAGAAAGGAAAGCGCAAGGTAGAACAAGAAATTCGCAGGGTCCAGTATTGCAGCGAGAAAGTGGAAATCGAACGCTAAGAGAAGTAAGCTAACCCAATTGGGATTAGACGATGTTTGCCGTGAAACTTCTGACCAGAAAGCTTCTATTTTTGGTCCCAATAGTAACACAAGTCCTGCGACCAGCGCAGCGCGTAGTCAAACACGCGTGTTCCGAATTAGTGGCCTATTCTCGGTCAGTTTGGGAACATAGGGCTAGGTCAGTTCTACAAACTAATCAGAAGCCTGCATCGTCCAGCCAGTCAATTAGATCCCACCAATTTCTATCGGTACCCGGGCGATTTGGGTCTATGATTAGAAGACGAAGCGCCGCCAACGTTACAAGTTGCTCAGCATGATCGGCGTTTTTTTGCCCATGAATTGGTAGTACCCCATGGCATCATCGTCAATTTCATGAAGGCATTCGCTCGGGTCTACATTGTTCCGATCGTATATTTTGCTACCTAATCGGCTGTTTCCCCCCTATTTCCTTGGTACATTATCAATTCCGTTAATTCATCCAGATATTTACCCCGACGCCCTGCATGCTTCTTCGACATTCCTGAATTCATTCTGTCACCATACTAGGATGAAACCACGTTTGTCCTTCGATGATGTTGCCTGGGAAAAAAGCGACGGCATTGAAGAGTCCTGGCTAGATTTTCTCCTCGACGGAGACATGTACAATGAGATTGGACTTTTTCTCGCTGATTATTGTTCCCCTCGTCAATGGGCCGATTTCAAACTATTCAAGACTGGCGGTTTCAATGCTAGCTTCCTGATGACGTTCACCGATACCGATGCTAGTGGCGCTATTTTAAGATTCCCACTACCTGGCGTTCATATGTTTCCTGAGGAGAAAGTTCGTAATGAGGCCACTATTATGCAATTTATCACGGAAAGGACTTCACAGACAATGCTGATTCCAGTTCCTTTGATCTTCCGCTGGGGAGAGAGAGACGAGAGCCCCTCAAAATTGGGTCCCTTTATAATCATGACCTATATTGACCACGAGCGAAGCATGTCTGATCTTCTCGAGACGCCGGGACGCCAATCAAAACAGCGTCCAGAACTAAACCCGGATATTAACACAACAAAGCTAAAAGCTCTCTATAGAGAACTAGCCAATATTGTCTTTTCTCTATCCACACTATCTGCGAACCGGATTGGGTCTCTGAAACAGACTGGCAAGTCAGCGTGGGAAGTGGCGTATCGACCACTATCCATTTCTATGAATGAAATTGTGCGTCTAGGGACGCTACCCCGATCGAAACTTCCCACCGCGACGTACGATAAGGCGTCTTTGTACTTTGAAGCCCTAGCAGAGCTACATATTTCACACCTCAAACACCAAAGGAACAATGCTATAGACTCGGTCGACGACTGCCGGCGCAAGTTTGTTGCAAGATTCTTATTTCGAAAACTTGTTCGAGATCGGGAGCTTAGGGACAAATGGATGTCTCATGAGCATGGCCCATTTCCAGTTTGGTGCGACGACCTTCGACCACAGAATGTCATGGTCGATAAAGCTGAAAGAGTCGTTGGGGTAGTGGATTGGGAGTGCACGTATACCGCCCCAGTTGAATTCACTCATGCTCCACCCTGGTGGCTTCTCTTGGAAAAGCCGGAATATTGGACCAGAGGCCTTGACGACTGGTGTGCACAGTATGAGAGGCGGCTTCAGATCTTCCTTCAGGCAATGATGGATTGCGAAGAGGACGCGTACCAGACTCGGAGCGAACGACTCGAAGAAAGCCAGCGACTCTCCAGTCGAATGCGACAAAGCTGGGAGAGTGGAGACTTTTGGATCATGTACGCTGCGAGGAACAATTTCGCCTTTGACGCCATTTATTGGAACAAGATCGATCAGCGATTTTTTGGGCTCAATAAATCTGACGACAATATATGCGATGTATGGAAGAAAAGACTTGATCTCTTGGAACCTGAAGAGAAAGAAGCCATGGACAAATTTGTGGATTTGAAGCTTCAGGAGAATGAGACAAGGCTTCTCTCTTGGGACCCAGATCGGTATACCCTAGAATATATGGCCAAGATGGAAGCTTAATCGCTCTTGGAAATAAGTATCCTGGTTTGCCACGTGCATTTGAATAGAGTAGATGCTCTTGTATCTAATGCTTCGCATTCAATCCAACTGTCGCTTACTAAGACTGCTCGCCTGCTTTGACAGAAACAGCCGTGCCTTTAGATCAAACTCGCTAGCGGTTCTTCATTTGCAGAATTTCTTGCACGGCTGGTATATCAGTCTTAGCTCGTAAGTTATTATTTCACGCTGCCTACCGTCTTACCATCAAGCATAAGCTTCCATGCAATCAAGTAGCGGATATATCCTGGATATGGCTCGCCATAGTCGATATCTTTATCCTGTTCGGCAAGCGGAAGAAACTCAGCTTTTCTGAGTGGGCCGGATCGGTGGCACAAATCGGGGGAGGGCTAGGAGAGGATACGGTTGACATACGACGACAAAATTTGCAGGATTGGCTTTGATCGGAATCTCATAGCCTAGAAGTGTTGGAGTAAGAAATGTATGGACCAATCAGTGAAGTGAAAAACTCTAATATTGTATTACCCCTGAATCTGGCAATTTATAGGGGTTTCTCATTACATAAGAAATGACCAGCACGGATTAATCCTAAATCCGGCCCTACGGCTATATTTGTTCCGATATACCCCCTTAGCGATGTTAGTCTTCGCTAAAATCGCCAAAAACGATAATTTTACGAATTAGCCTCAATTTCCTCTTTCGGCCTAGTCAATTATATGACTAATATCGACTATCCGTAGTAATCTAAGGAAATTTTTATACTTTTGAGATACATAACGAGACCCCCTTTTCGGTTATTTACGGGTCGTATTTATGCCTAGACAATCCCTTTCTTTCCCTTTAGCCCCTAAATACGCCCCTTTCTACCCTTTCCGCTCCTAATTTTACCGCCCGTATCTACTATAATACTACGTACCTATATATAGAATCTAAAATATACTCGTTTCCCTCTAGGATTATATCTAGTAGTATATCTTAACCGACTATTCTTCTACGAATAGTCGGGGGAGGTCGCTACCGACCGATATATCTCCGTTACCGCTAGATATATCCGATATACCTTTCTCCTAAATACGATCCCTTTGTGACGCATGACGTCAGAGGTCGGAGGATTGTGGCTCTGGGATCACGTGATTTAGGTCCCTATCATTAACAATCCCTACGTATATAATTATTCCTTCCTTACGTTACTACTTTTATATTTCGCGTATAACATTTTCTTAATTATATTAGCTATCGTAATATAGTAATAACGTCCTTTTTTACCTTTTTTATCGTTGTTAGCTATATAGATATCGATAGTTCGCTATTGTTACGGGATGGGCTTCTTTGAAGCTATTCCCAGATTCTTCGTTATGCGTGCCGGACCCATGGCGATTCGCCTCCGATCCGCCCCCGCTTCGCTTGTGATTCCTTCCCCACCGCACAAACGTTATATCAGCCTCTTCTATAAGAAAAGGCGTCCTGTCCTTTAGCCATGATTCTCTTCAAGAATCAGTCTCTATTCTTATTACAATATATTGCCTCCGCCTCCTCTCAAGAGTTATCTATGGCATTCAGACAGTCGTGCCTTACCTGATCGATAGGCCTACTATCCTGCCAACTAGTTCGTAATAGCTATCGCTGTCTTACTAGCGTAATCCCTATATTCTAAACCGAACCGACGAACCGAAGTAATTCTAGACCTAATGTTACGAACTAGTTGGTAGGATAGTAAGCCTATCGATTAGGTAAGGCACGACTATCTAAATACTATAGATAACTCTTAAGAGGAGGCGGAGGCAATATATTATAATAAGAATAGAGACTAATTCTTGAAGAGAATTATAGCTAAAGGATAGGACGCCTTTTCTT